>CDYR01004185.1_pt1 | contig 118887 bp, 125 predicted proteins | sample 557691 | NCBI WGS metagenome assembly CDYR01 (sample SAMEA3182103, study PRJEB8094) | gut metagenome | biome: human; feature: gut; material: Stool; isolation source: human stools | place: Canada | collected 2013-02-19 | reverse complement strand
CCTGACTCTTAATCAGGGTGTCCAGGGTTCGAGTCCCTGAAGGTGTACCATCCCACTGGATGGGAGCACCATCCAGTGGGGACCCCACGACGCAAGGCATGGCCCGTTGGTCAAGTGGTTAAGACAGCGGCCTCTCACGCCGTTAACATCGGTTCGAATCCGGTACGGGTCACCATTTTCCGAACTTGACAATTGGATAAAGGTTTGTTACTGTAGAGATGCAGTTTCAATAGCAGTTGGTGCTGATTAGGGCGAGGGTCCACCCGTTCCCATCCCGAACACGGAAGTTAAGCTCGCTTCTGCCGACAATACTTGGCTGGAGACGGCCCGGAAAGATAGGTAGCGCCAACTTGGAGAGAAGCCACTCAAGAGAGTGGCTTCTTTTTTTATATTCATAGCTGCGGGAGTGCAATTCACTGTTCGAAATCCGCAACAATACGTTACAATACCCCTATCAAGAGAGATAGGGGTATTTTTATTATGGAACATTTATATGACTGACAAGATGGTCGAAGCCTATTTGAAAGCCCTCGGAAATGAAGAGCGCGCCGCGGCGACGGTTGAGAAGTACCGCCGCGCGCTGTTGAGTTTTGCCACGTTTTTGAGCGGCGCGGCGGTTACGCCAGAGATGATTCGGCTCTGGAAGGACGACCTGCGCGCGAGAAACTACGTGCCGTCGACGATCAACACCTATTTAGCGGCGCTGAACGGCTTTTTCCGTTTCTGCGGTTGGGCAGATTGCCGCGCACGGTTTCTCAAGATCCAGCGCCGCCTGTTCCGAGACAGCAAACAGGAGTTAACGCGAGCAGAGTATGAATGTCTCGTCGCCGCGGCAGAGGCTGCGGGCGACCGGGGCTTTGCGTTCCTGATGGAGACCATCTGCTCCACCGGCATCCGTGTCAGCGAGGTGCAGTATATCACGGTTGAGGCCGCGAAGAACGGCAAAACAGAAATTGCGCTTAAAGGCAAAATCCGCACGATCCTACTGCCGTCAAAACTCTGCCGCAAGCTGCTCAAGTTCGCCGCGCGGCAAAAAACCGCCTCCGGCGCGATCTTTCGCGCCAAAAGCGGCAAGTCCATGTCGAGATATCAAATTTGGCCGAAAATGAAAAAGCTGTGCGTCCGCGCGGGCGTCGACGCAGGGAAAGTTTTCCCTCACAATCTGCGCCACCTGTTCGCGACGGCATTTTATCGCGCATACAAGGATATCGTCAAGCTGGCGGATGTTTTCGGGCATTCGAGCATCGAAACGACGCGCATTTACCTTGTTACGAGCATGGCGGAGCATCGGCGTCAGCTCGAACAGCTAAAACTTGTATCATAAAAACGGAATCTATATTCTGTTGCGCAAAAATGCCAAAGCGAATACAGTTACCACTATATTCACAACTAAAGCGCATGCAGAGATCGAGCTGTCTGCGCCCGAGAACGCTCAAATGGGTGCAGAGGCACAAGCTTACAGTGCGTTTTCCCCTGTAAACTCCATAATTTATATTTGGAATCATAATTTCCCTTGACTTTGTCGGAAGATTGTGCTATATTTTGCTACGAGTAAAGGAAACGATAAGATCGTTTCACTTTCTTTGCATATACGGAATATAGATTCCGCTCTCAAAATCTCATATTTTGGCAAAACCGCCGAAAGGCGGCGACGCAAAGCCAGATGGGTCTAACGCCTCTCCGAATGGAGAATAAGCTATGACAGCCGGTTGCACACTTACTGATGTATTCGCTTGTCACTGCTCCGTCCGGCTTTGCTGGAACGGAGCTTTTTTCGTGAGGGGGTGGCTGACGATCCGACGAACATTTCGAGCGTTTTGCGCGGAACAGGGAAAGACTGCTTTGCTTGCCCAGTGGGATATTGAGCGAAATTTACCACTCACGCCGGATGATGTGACTTTCGGCAGTCACAAAAGAGTCTGGTGGACCTGCCCAAGCGGCCACTTATGGCAGGCCATGGTTTACACCCGCAGCGAGGGCACAGGCTGCCCCGTCTGCGCCGGGAAAACCAAGCGAACCAAGTAAACCCAGCCCGCGGAGACGGGCAAAAGATAAAGAAAACTTTAGGAGGTAAAAGTGATGAAACAGCGAATTCTTGCAATATTATTGTCACTGACGATGATGTTCACGCTGGTTCCGACAGCAATGGCGGAGGGGTCGGGCCCCGTGGCACAGATCGGTGAGATAACGTATGCCACACTGAAAGCTGCCTTTGAGGGGGCCAAGGATGGCGATACCATCACTTTGACGGATGACATCAAAGTCGAAGATACATTGGTAGTCACCAAGACCCTTACGTTGGATTTGGCCGAACATACTTTGTCTAACGAAAAGGATATTTGGAGCGACGACAATTGGTCTTTGATTTCTGTCCGTGGGAATGGCAATTTGACGATTACCGGCAATGGTACGTTAAAGGCCAAAGAGGACGATTGCTACCCGGTGGATGTTCAGGATGAAGGTGCGCAGTTGACGATTGAAAACGGCACCTTTATCGGTAACATTCATGCGGTATACGTTGAGACCGGCGCGGCCTATATTAAGGGTGGCACCTATAGCGTTCAGCAGAAGTATCCGGATTCCTCCAAGGCTGACGAATTTGTGCTGAACCTGTACGATGCCAATCGTAGAAATGGTACGGCCAAGCTGAGCGTCTCCGGTGGTATCTTTGTGGCATTCAATCCTGCAAATTGTCAGGCAGAGGCGCAGGGCACAAACTTCTGTGCGGCTGGTTATACCACTTCTACTAAAGACAACAATACCTATACTGTAGTTGAGGGCGAGAATGCTGCGGTAGCCAATGCAGGTGCGAATTACAACACGCTGGCTAATGCTATTTCTTCCGCTGATTCCGGCGGCACCGTCACCCTGCTGAAGGATACCAAGGAAGACATTACCATTCCCGCAGGCAAGATCATTACTCTCGACCTGAACGGCAATAAGCTGACTAATGTCAGCGGTCACACCATCACCAATAATGGCACTTTGTTTGTCACTGGCAACGGCACAGTCGATAACATCGCTCATGGTAAGTCTGCGCTCTATAACAACACTGGTGCGACCGCCACTCTGAATGGTGGTACCTTTACCCGCAGCGCGGAGGCTGGCACTGCAAGCCACGATTCTGCAAACGGCAACTCTTGGTACACTGTGAAGAACTATGGTACCATGACGATCAACAGCAATACCACCATCACTAATACGGGAAGCCATTCCAGCGCTATTGCAAACGGCTGGTACGACGCTCCTAAGGCCGGGAGCAATGGTGAACCCACTTGTACCGCCGATGCTGTCTTGACCATCAATGGCGGTAACATCAGCGGCGGCAAAATCACTGTCAAGAATGACGACTATGGCACGCTGTCCATCACTGGCGGCTCTCTCTCTCAGCCTTTGAGCGGTCTTTACTGCATCTATAATGCCAATGTTACTGCTATTAGTGGCGGCAACGTCAACGGCCCCGTCGGCAATTATAACGGTGCCAGCACTGAAGCCGATCAAGGTAAGTTTTCCATCACCGGAGGCCTGTTCTCCTCCGACCCCAGCGCTTATGTTGCGGATGACCACTATGTTGATGCCTCCAACAATGGCGATTATCCCTACACCGTGAAAGAGGGCGCCAAGCCCGCCGGTGCACTGATCGTTGTCAAGGATAAGACCGACACGGCTGTGAATGGCGATATCACTGGCGATGACAAGACTGCTATCAACAATGTCATCAGTAAGGCCAACGTCGACGGCGTGGCTGAGGCAGTGGCCCCTGCCAAGAAAGCCGACATTGTTGCGAAATCCAGTGCAACTGTTGCTGAAAACGATAAGGTAGAAATCGAGGTTGCTGTCAAGGTTGAGGCTAAGGCTGCTGACCTTGCTAAGGGCAAGCTGACCTTTGAGGCATCTCCCGTTGCCACCGTCAAGGTCAATGGCACTGCAACGGGTACGACGGTTCCCGTCACCAACGATATGCTCAACGGCAACGCCATCACCGTGAAGCTGCCTCTGCCTACGGGCTTCAATCCTGAGCAGATCAAGCACATCTCCTCTGACGGCTCTGTTGAATACTTCCTCAAGACTGCAAAGCGCGGCGCCAATACTTTTGAAATCAAAGATGGCTGCGCTGTGTTTACGATCACCAAGTTCAGCACCTTTGAGCTGTCCGGTACGGTCACCTATGTTGAGCCCAGCTACTACTCCGGCAGCAGCTCTGACCCGACCTACTCCGTCACCGTGGACAAGACCGAGAACGGCAGCGTGACCGTCAGCCCGAAGAGCGCCAGCAAGGGCGGCACCGTGACCGTCACCGTCAAGCCCGACAGCGGCTACGTCCTCGAGACCCTGACCGTCACCGACAAGAACGGCGACGAGCTCAAACTCACGGACAAGGGCAACGGCAAGTACACCTTTACCATGCCCGGCAGTAAGGTCGAGGTCAAGGCGACCTTTATGGAAGATAACAGCGTCTTGAACTTCTTCTACGATGTGCCCAACGGCGCGTACTTCTATGAGGCTGTCAAGTGGGCAGTCGATAAGGGGATCACCAACGGCCTGTCCGACACGATGTTCGGCCCCTACGAGTCCTGCACGCGTGCGCAGATCGTGACGTTCCTGTGGCGCGCGACCGGCAGCCCCGAGCCGAAGACCGCAAGCAGCTTCACGGATGTTCCCGCGAACGCTTACTATGCCAAGGCGGTTGCCTGGGCAGTCGAGAACGGCATCACGAACGGCATGACCGCGACGATGTTCGCGCCCGATGCGACCTGCACCCGCGGCCAGAGCGTGACGTTCCTGTACCGCGCCCTCAAGGGCACCGCGAGCGGCAGCACGAACTTCACCGACGTGCAGTCCGACGCGTTCTACGCTGATGCGATTAACTGGGCGGTTGCGAATAACGTGACGAACGGTACTTCCAACACGACGTTCAGCCCCAACGCGGACTGCACGCGCGCGGAGATCGTGACGTTCCTCTACAGAGCCTATCAGGGCAAGTAAATCCAGCTGAAAAAAGCGGCGGTTCTGATGAACCGCCGCTTTTTTGCGCCGCCTTGACAAGCGCGGCCGCCCTCGGTATACTATGACCAAAAGCAAGACGGCAGTCAAAAATGCAGACGAGTTTGAGACATCAAACTCGAAAAGAGGAGAGCAAATGAAGTATCTTGGAAAGCCCGCGGGCATGTGGGCGCTGTTTGCCGGATCGTTTGAAAAGCACCTGACGGTCGAATTCGACCTGACCGCGGGGCAGGCGAAGGACGTTGCGGCGCGCGCCAAAAAGAAATATCGCGAGATCATCGCGAAGCTGCCGGAATTTGACAAGCGCGACCGCTTCGAAATGAACATCGTCAACTGCGCGATGCTCGCCGCGTTTATCCTGTGCATGCCGCAGCGGCCGGACATCAAAACGCTGACGGACTACTACGCCGCGGCGATGATGACGCCTACGATGAAGGCTTTCTGCCGCGCGAGCGGAAAGAAAAAGTTCACGCCCAAGGACATCGAGGGCATGAAGGCGACGGCGAAGCTGCGCGCGGGCGACCGCAACCCCTATTCGTGGAACATGGACTTTTTCGAGTACGAGGACGGCAGCGGCTACGAGGCGCGCTTCACGACCTGCGGCATCTGCACGCTGATGCAGGTGTTGGGGCTCTACGATCTGACGCCCGCGCTGTGCCACCTCGACTACACGATGAGCGACGCGGGCGGCGCGTCGGATTTCGTGCGCGAGTACACGCTCGCCTCCGGTGGCCCCTACTGCGACTGCGGGTATCACAAAAAGCAGTGAAAAAACAAAAAGGATGCGTCTTTCGATGCATCCTTTTTCCTTTATGTAGGGGACTCAATCTTCGTTGTAGGCATCCGAGGCCTTGATGCGCTGGTACATGTCCTGCATCTGGCGGTCGATCTCAGCGATCTTGCCCGCGCATTCGAACATCTCCTCGTTGATGCCCTCGGGCAGCTTCGTTTTGTCGACCTTGTAGCGGATATCGTGCTCAAGGCTCGCCCAGAAGTCCATGGCGATCGTGCGCAGCTGGATCTCCGCCACGACGTATTCCGTCCGGTCGGAGAGGTAGACGGGCACCTTGATGTCCATGTGCAGCGAGCGGTAGCCGTTGTAGTTCGGCGTCTGGATGTAGTCCTGCTTTTTGACGATCTCCACATCCGTCTGCCGCACCAGCATCTCGCCCACGCGGTAGACATCGTCGATGTAGCTGCAAACGACGCGCACGCCCGCGATGTCGTTGATGTTTTTTCGCGCGGACTCGATTGAGAGCGGCAGGCCACGCTTGATGAGCTTGGCGACGATGCTCGATTGCGATTTGACGCGTCCGTCGATGTGGTGGATGGGGTTTCGCGCGTAGAGGACGTTGAACTCGCTGTTGAGGATGTTGAATTTCAGCGTGAGCTGCCGAACCGCCGCGTCATAGAGATTCTGCATGACAAGAAAGTCATGCGGATCTTCGCAGAGTGCGGCGCCGTTCCCCGTTCGATTCATTCTGAGCCTTCCTTTCCATCGGAAGCGTCAACGCCCGCCCGATGTGCTTTTCTTCCTTTCAGTATAGCAGACGATCACCGCCGCGCCAAGGGGAGAAATGCTGATTTTCCGCAAAAGTCTGAGCGAAAAAAGCAGCGGGCGGGAGAAACTACCAAGCGACAGGCAAAAGAACTTGCAATGCAGCGCAAGCCATTCTATAATTAACCTGAAAGGATATGCACAGCGTTCGACACTTCCGCTCCGGTGGCAGAGCGAACGCGCGGAAGGTGCAGAAAAGAACAATGGATAAAAAAGGAAAACAGCAATTTCTTCTGGTCGCGTTCGGCGTGGCGCTCTATGCCGCGCTGATGAATCTCAACGAAGTCGCGGCGTTTCTCACGAGGCTCGCTACCCTCTTCACGCCGGTGATCATAGGGTTATTGATGGCGTTTGTCCTCAGTGTGCCGATGCAGGGCATCGCAGGACGTTTGACGCGCCTGATGCCAAAGGCAAAGGAAAAACACATTGACCTTCTCAGCCTGCTGCTGACGCTTTTGTGCGTGGTTATCGTCGTGGTACTGCTGTGCGTTCTGGCGCTGCCGCAGCTTGCCGCGTCGCTCAAGAGCATCGGCACACTGGTCAGGGAGAACTGGCCGGACTGGGCGCGCCTTCTCTCGGATCACGGCGTGGATACAAGCGAGCTCACCGATCGCATCGCCGCGCTCGATTGGAAAACAGTGCTGGAAAAGGCGCTCACCGGCGCCGGCGCGCTGATCGACTCGGTGGTGGATCTTGCCGGTACCACAGTCTCGGCGGTGGCCAACGTCACCTTTGCCATCGTCATCATGTTTTATGTGCTGCTCGACCGGCGCAGCCTTGCTAAACAGAGCCGCAGACTCCTCTACGCCAACCTGAGCGAGCGAAAGGCCGATCAGGTCTGCCGCATCGCGCGCCTGACGCACACCACCTACGCCCGTTTCCTGTCCGGGCAGTGCGTGGAGGTCGTGATCCTCGGCACGATGATCTTTCTCGCGTTCTCCCTGTGCGGCATTCCCTACGCGGGGCTGACCGCCGCGCTGACGGCGGCCTTCGCCTTTGTTCCCTACATCGGCGCGCTGGCCTCCTGCGCAATCGGCGTACTGCTGACGCTGCTTGCCCAGCCGGAGAAGGCGCTGCTGTGCCTGATCGTCTATCAGGCGGTGCAGTTCACGGAAAATCAGTTCATCTACCCGCATGTGGTTGGCAGCAGCGTGGGGCTTGCGCCGCTGTGGACGCTCCTTGCGGCATTGCTTGGCGGCAAGCTCTTCGGCCTTGTCGGTATTGTGTTTTTCATTCCCCTCACGGCGGTAGTACTCCAGCTCGTACATGAGCACACCGCACAGCAGCTTTCGGAAAAGAAACTCGACCGCGAGGATCTGATCGAATAACAAAAAAGGACGACAGCTATTTTTAGCTGTCGTCCTTTTTTGTGCGGTCACGACTGCGCCATGCGCTCGAGGAGCTGGAAGGCCTCTTCGAGCTTGGGGTCGATATGGTCGGTCTGCAAAGCCTCGCGCACGCAGCCTTCGATGTGCGCGCGCATGATCTGCTGGTTGGCGCTTTTGAGGAGCGACTGCGTGGCGAGAAGCTGGTTGGAGATGTCCACGCAGTAGCGGTCGTCGTCGATCATCTGCAAAATGCCGTCGAGCTGGCCGCGAGCAATTTTCAGCTTGCGGCGGACGGAATCACGATCGGCTCTCATGGCCTTAGCGGATGGAGACGGCCTGATAGCCCGCCTCATCCACGGCGGCCTTGAGCGCCGCGTCGGTTACGCTGCCGTCCACGCTGACAGTGGCGGACTTGCTCTCGAGATCGACCTTTGCCTCCTTCACGCCGGGGACGGCGGAAAGCGCCTGCTGAACGTGATTCACGCAATGCATGCAGGCCATGCCCTCAATGCTGATGACTTTTTCCATGTTTGTTTCTCCTTTTTCATTACTTGCCATAATTTCCTTGCTTACTATCTCCACTCCGCGATCCGACGGAGAAGAAACTGTTTTCGGTGCTGCCTCCGTGTGCTTGGCCTTGAACCAGCGCAGGCGCAGCGCATTGCTCACCACAAACACCGAGCTGAAGCTCATCGCGAGCGCGCCGAGCATCGGGTTCATCTTGAGCTGGAAGGCGGGGTAGAACACGCCCGCCGCGATGGGAATGCCGATGGCGTTGTAGAAGAACGCCCAGAAGAGGTTTTCCTTGATGTTGCGGATGACCGCGCGGCTCAACTGCACGGCGGTCGAGACGTCGAGAAGGTCACTGCGCATCAGCACAATATCCGCCGACTCGATGGCGACGTCCGTACCGGCGCCGATGGCAATGCCGACGTCTGCGCGCGCAAGGGCGGGCGCATCGTTGATGCCGTCGCCGACCATGGCGACCTTCTTGCCACCCTCCTGTAAGCGGCGGATCTCGCGTTCCTTATCCTGCGGCAGCACCTCGGCCACGACGCGGTCCACGCCGACCTGACGGCGGATGGCCTCGGCGGTCTTGGCGTTGTCGCCCGTGAGCATGACGACTTCAATGCCCATGCTCGAGAGCTCGGCGATGGCCTGCGCGCTCGTGGGCTTGACGACATCGGCTACGGCGATGAGGCCGATGAGCTTGCCGTCCAGCGCAAAGTAGAGCGGCGTCTTGCCGTCCTCAGCCAGCGCTTCGCCTTGTGCGAGCAGCTCACTGTTTTCGATGCGGTTTGCTTCCATCATGCGGCGGTTGCCGGCAAGGCAGAGCTGGCCCTCGACCTCGCCGCGGATGCCCTGACCGGGGATCTGCTCAAATTTGTCGACGGACAGGAACGTGAGCGATTCCTTCTCCGCCTCGGCCACGATGGCCTCGGAAAGCGGATGCTCGGAGAGCTTTTCGAGCGACGCGGCGACGGAGAGAAGTTTGTCCCTGCCGATGCCGCCGTCGACGACGTCGGTGACGACGGGCTTGCCCTGCGTGATGGTGCCGGTCTTGTCGAGCACGACGGTGTTGACGCTGTGCGTCGTCTCAAGCGCTTCGGCAGACTTGATGAGGATGCCGTTCACCGCGCCGCGGCCCGTGCCGACCATGATGGCCGTCGGCGTGGCGAGACCCAGCGCGCAGGGGCAGCTGATGACGAGAACGGAAATACCGATGGACAGCGCAAATTCCACGCTGTGGCCCGTCAGCAGCCACGCTGCCGTCGCGATGACGGCGATCGTGATGACGACGGGGACGAACACGCCGCTGACCTTATCGGCGAGCTTGGCGATGGGCGCTTTGGAGCTCGTGGCCTCGTCCACAAGGCGTACGATCTGGGAAAGGGCGGTATCGTCGCCGACTTTGGTCGCGCGCATCTTGAAATAGCCGGATTTGTTGATGGTCGCGCCGATGACGCTGTCTCCCGCCTGCTTTTCGACGGGGATGCTCTCGCCCGTCAGCGCGGATTCGTCGACCGAGGACGTTCCCTCGAGCACGACGCCGTCGACGGGGACGCTCTCGCCCGCCTTGACGATCAGTACGTCGCCGAGTTGGACCTCCTCGACGGGGATGACGCTTTCGACGCCGTTGCGCTCGACCGTCGCGGTCTTGGGCGCAAGGTCCATGAGCTTTGTGATGGCATCAGAGGTCTTGCCCTTGGCGCGGGCCTCCATCGTCTTGCCCATGGTGATGAGCGTCAGGATCGTGCCTGCGGACTCGAAGTACAGCTCCATCATATAGGTGTGCACCGTGTCCATGTCCATTCTTCCAAAGCCGATGCCGATCTTATAGATGGCGTAGATGCCGTACACGATGGCGGCGCTGGAGCCCAGTGCGATCAGCGAATCCATGTTCGGCGAGCGCTGCCACAGCGTCTTGAAGCCGACGATATAGTACTGGCGGTTGATATAGACGATGGGCAGCAGCAGCAAAAACTGCGTGAATGCGAACGTCATCGCATTTTCCGTGCCGAGGAAGCACGCGGGCAGCGGCCAGCCCATCATGTGGCCCATCGAGAGATAGAACAGCGGGATGGTGAAGAGGAGCGAGAGGGCGAGACGCTTTTTCATGTCGCTATACGCCTTCTGTGCGGCGCTGGCGCCGCCGGTCTCGGCAGTCTGCGCGGCGGGGGCGCTGCCGGGCTTTGCATGCAGAGACGCACCGTAGCCCGCCTTTTCGACCGCGGCGATGATCTGCGCGGACGAAAGCTGGGATTCGTCGTATTCGACGACCATGCTGTTTTTCAGCAGGTTGACCGCGACCTGCTGCGCGCCTGGCTGCTTGGCGACGGCCTTTTCCACGCGGCTGGAGCAGGCGGCGCAGCTCATGCCGGTCACGTCATAGGTTTCCTTTTTCAATTTGATTCCTCCTTCGGGGCAAATACAATACCCGCGTGGGGTATTTTTCATTTACCGACAGTATAGGTCGGAAATTGGCGGATTGTCAAGACCTCTTTTCGAGAAATTTCCGTTTGGGCGAAAGTTGCGGCGTTTCGGTCGGGAAAACTTACCGCCGCCGCGCCGCTGGACAGCTTGCATCCCTTATGGTAAACTGACGGCATGAGTTTTATGATAAGCAGGTGAAAAATGAAGCAAAAACATATCTTGAAATGGCTGGGCATCGCACTGGGCGTGTACCTTTTATATGGGGTGCTGACAGCCATTCTCGTCCCGCTGCCGCAAAAAGAGGCGGCAGGGGAGCTGTGGAGCCAGTATGAAGCCCGATTGAGTACGGACGCATCGCAGGAGCGCGTGAGGAGCATCGAGGATACGGACAGTGCGCTGCTCTGGCGCTTGCAGCTCATCGAGAGTGCGGAAAGGGAGGTCATCTTCTCGACCTTTGACCTGCGCGCGGACGGCAGCGGACAGGATTTGATGGCCGCGCTCTATGGCGCGGCGCAGCGCGGCGTGCGGGTGCGCATCATCGTCGACGGGCTGAACGGTTTTCTGCATCTGCAAAACAGCGGCGTTCTCCGTGCCCTCGCGGCGGAGGAGAATGTGGAGGTGCGCTTTTATGATCCCATCGACCTGCTGCGCCCGTGGAAGCTCAACTACCGTCTGCACGACAAGTATCTGATCGCCGACGGGAGCAAATACATCCTCGGCGGAAGAAATTCGAACGATTTGTTCCTCGGCTCATATCAGGAGAACCAGAACATCGACCGCGACGTGCTCGTCGTGTCGGACGGGGGAGAGGGCAGCTCGGTCTCCCAGCTTTTGACGTATTTTGAAAGCGTCTGGTCGCAGCCGGAGAATAAAACCATCACAGGCAAGACGTCCTCGCAGACCGACGCGCTGCAGGAGCGCTACGCGGCGCTATGCGCGGTGCATGGAAAAGAGCTTGCCGCCGTCGACTGGGAGGTGGAGACCGCGGCGGTCACGCATGTGAGCCTTCTCAGCGGCTCGCCGCGCGCGGAGGCGAAAGCGCCTGAGCTGTGGGACGCGCTTGTCCGCCTGATGGCGCAGGGCGATGACATCCTGCTGCAAACGCCGTACATCATCTGCAACGACAAAATGTATAACGATTTGGAAGCACTTGCCGAGACGCGGCAGCTGCGCGTGCTGACGAATGCCGTTGAAAACGGCGCGAACCCGAGCGGCTGCTCGGACTACTTACGCGAAAAGCAAAATATTTTATCGCGCGGCGTCGACGTGTACGAGGTCGTCTGCGGCCAGTCGCTGCACACGAAGACAATTTTGATCGGAAACGATTTGAGCGTCGTCGGTTCATTCAATGCCGACATGCGCAGCGCATATCTCGATACGGAGCTGATGCTCGTCATCGAGAGCGAGGAGGTCAATGCCGCGCTGCGAGAAGAGAGCGGAAAATACATGGGCCAGAGCCGCCTCGCCCTGCACGACGGCGGCACGGAACACGGCGCGCGGTTTGAAGAAATGACGCTGCCTTGGGCAAAGCGCGCGCTGTATACGATTCTGAGCGTTGTCCAGCGCCCGATCCGCCACCTGCTGTAACGAAAAAACGCGGCATAGCGGAAAATGAGGGAAAGGAATGCGGATTTTGCCCGTATTTCCGTTTTTTCACCTTGCAAAAGACGTTCGGGTTTGCTATGATAAAAAATACGTATGGATACGTTCCGCTTTTTGTGGAGACAGAGGATAAGAAAGGAAGATCGTTATGATTTACACGACCGAAGTGCAGCATATGTGCCCCGTTGCGAAGGGCGCATATCACGGTCCGGCCCCGATCCCCGAAGAGGGCAAGTGGGTCCAGGCCAAGCAGATCGCCGATATTTCCGGCTTCACCCACGGCATCGGCTGGTGCGCGCCCCAGCAGGGCGCCTGCAAGCTGACGCTCAACGTCAAGGAGGGCGTCATTCAGGAGGCTCTGATCGAGACCATCGGCTGCTCGGGCATGACCCATTCTGCTGCCATGGCTTCCGAGATCCTGATCGGCAAGACCATTCTCGAAGCGCTGAACACCGACCTTGTTTGCGACGCCATCAATACCGCCATGCGCGAGCTGTTTCTGCAGATCGTCTACGGCCGCACCCAGTCCGCCTTCTCTGAGGACGGCCTTGCTGTCGGCGCGTCCCTCGAGGATCTCGGCAAGGGCCTTCGCTCCCAGGTCGGCACGATGTTCGCCACCGCCGAAAAGGGCCCCCGTTACCTCGAGATGGCCGAGGGCTACTGCTCCCGCGTCGCGCTCAACAAGGAAAACGAGATCGTCGGCTACGAGTTCATCAACCTCGGCAAGATGATGGACTTCATCAAAAAGGGTATCGATGCGAACGAAGCGCTCGAAAAGGCCAAGGGTCACTATGGTCAGTGGGACAACGCTGCCAAGTACATCGACCCGCGTCAGGAATAAGGAAGGGAGGACGAAACAATGGCTTTATTTGAAAACTACGAGAGAAGAATCGACAAGATCAACGGCGTCCTCGCTCAGTACGGTATCTCTTCCGTCGAAGAGTGCCGCGAGATCTGCAAGGCCAAGGGCTTTGACCCGTATGAGATCGTCAAGGGCATCCAGCCCATCTGCTTTGAAAACGCCTGCTGGGCGTACACCGTCGGCGCGGCCATCGCCATCAAGTCCGGCGTGAAGTCCGCGGCCGAAGCCGCCAAGATGATCGGCGTCGGCCTGCAGTCCTTCTGCATCGACGGCTCCGTCGCCGAGGACCGCAAGGTCGGTCTGGGCCACGGCAATCTCGGTGCGATGCTGCTGTCCGACGAGTCGAAGTGCTTTGCCTTCCTCGCCGGTCACGAGTCCTTCGCCGCCGCTGAGGGCGCGATCGGCATCGTCCGCAACGCCAACAAGGCCCGCAAGGAGCCCCTGCGCGTCATCCTGAACGGTCTCGGCAAGGACGCCGCTCAGATCATCTCCCGCATCAACGGCTTCACCTATGTTCAGACCCAGTTCGACTACTTCACCGGCAAGCTGAACATCGTGCGCGAGATCCGCTACAGCGAGACCGAGCGCGCCGACGTCCGCTGCTACGGCGCTGACGACGTCCGCGAGGGCGTGGCCATCATGCATTCCGAGGGCGTGGACGTCTCCATCACCGGTAACTCCACCAACCCGACCCGCTTCCAGCACCCCGTCGCCGGCACCTACAAGAAAGAGTGCATCGAGCAGGGCAAGAAGTATTTCTCCGTCGCCTCCGGCGGCGGCACGGGCCGTACCCTGCACCCGGACAACATGGCTGCCGGTCCCGCCTCCTACGGCATGACCGATACCATGGGCCGCATGCATTCCGACGCCCAGTTTGCCGGCTCCTCCTCCGTGCCCGCGCACGTGGAAATGATGGGCTTCCTCGGCATGGGCAACAATCCGATGGTCGGTGCCACCGTCGCCGTGGCCGTCGCTGTTGCGGAGAGCCTGAAGTAAGAAAAACTTACCGAAAGCTGGCAAAAAAGCAACAATTCTACAAAACACAAAGCACCCGTTTCCTCATGGAAGCGGGTGCTTTTTCGTTTTTGTCAACATTTTGCCAACCTCTGCTCAAAGTCGGCACTAAAATGATGCAGTGGGCGATGTCACTTTTCGAGTGCGTCTTCTATATGAGAACTCAAATCGCGGCCTGCTGTGAAGACATTCCAGATGTAGACGGTTTGTGCAGTTTTATCTGTGGAGTAAACCACAACATCCTGCCGTGTGATGAACAGGCGGACGCCTTTGCTGTGCCATGGCTCTTCGTTGTAAAGCGGATACTTCTCCGGCATAAAAGAAAGATCGTGCCAGATCGCATCCTTCAGGCGAGCGTACCAGCGTTCGGCAATGGTACGGTTGTGAAGGACGCTGGTGATGTATTGAAACTTTTCAGCGATATCATTGGCGGCAGCATTTGTGTATACGATATTGTATTTGTCCATGTTTGCTTATAGTCCTGCGATTTTTGCGTCAAGCGTATCCTGAGAAAGGGTACGGCCAGAGGCAATATCCGCTGCACTCTTGCGGAGTTTGGCGTTGATCTCATCCTGACTCAGTTCATCCCAGGTTTTTAAGGACGGGGTAAAGGGCATACCGCCTTCACGAAGACTTTGCTGCGCAAAGATGCGGACGGCCTCTGCAAAGGAGGTACCGAGACTGCGATAGAGACTCTCTACCTCGGATTTCAGTTCGCTGTTCATACGGATTTGAAACGTTGCATCCATTGCCATAAAAATCAACTCCTTGTGTTACGATTGTACTACAAATGAAAAAGGAATGTCAATAGCAGTATCTGCCGAACGGCAGAGAAACAATGCAGATGAAGGGGGAAATCTTAATTATTTTTTCAGCAATACCTAAAACAGCTCCAATAGCTGTGCATTTTCGGTGGACATCTTATTTGTGAGATGCTGATAGATCTGCATTGTGACCTGAATGTTCTTGTGACCGAGGCGGTATTGCACATATTTGGGCGAAGCACCTTTTTCGGCAAGCATGGTGGCGTGGGTGTGACGAAGACTGTGGTAATCAAACTTGTCAAACCCAAGCTCTGTGCGGGCGATATGACTGACATGCTGCATGACCTGTCGGTCGTTAAGCACATTTCAGATGAGATTGCAGTGATGTATTTGGGGCAGTGTGTGGAAAGAGTGCCCAGTAAAGAGCTGTTCCAGAATCCGCTGCACCCGTATATAAAGGCGTTGCTGTCAGCAATTCCCATCCCGGATCTTTCAACACACGGAAGGAAGAAACACCCTGTTCTTATTCGCCGGACGGAGAGTATCCCGTCATCAACCTGGAAAAGGGCGGCCTATATACGAGCTATTCAGGCACATGGGAAGAGAACACTGTGCTTCCCTGCATAGTCCGTTTATCCAGACGCTTTTAGGCTGCTATGAGCAGGTCATGGGCGAACCGGGCAAGTGCCTTGCTATTGGCGGCGGGACATATGCGCGCTTTCTGAAAAATGGCGTGGCGTTTGGCGCTTTCCGATTAGGTGTAGATTATCACATGCACGGTGCAAATGAGTACCTTGTGGTAGATGAGATCGTGCGAAGCGCGGAGCTGTTTGCGCTGACCATTGTTGCACTTTGCGGCGAACACGCTGAGCCGATGTAAAATGCGGTTATGTAAATAACACCCGTCGGTATGATCCGATGGGTGTTATTATTTGTGCTGTGTTTTTTGACAGACGAATCGGATTCTTGCAAAAATGCCCAAAGATGTCAATAGAATCCGTTCGCCTGCGCAAGAATTTTATGGCGTGCGGACAGAAAAGACTTTTTCGTGCTGCGAGACGGCGACAGACAGCAGATCTCATGGCGATAATGACGAATTTCTGTCATTGGAGTGTTTTTCGTAGAAATACATCTGTCCGCTCCTTGCAATTTCCTGCACATAAAGATATAATAAAGGCCGTTAGTGAAAGCGCCTTTGCGGCCTGAGCAGAGAGAAGAGGATCGTAAGAGCGTTAGACTTTGAAAAGAAAGAAGATGCCCCTATGAATCCCTTTATGAAGACCCTTAAAAAAATTGCCGCCGCGTATAACGGCGTCAGCCTGATTTTGCGCATCGCGATCGGCCTTGTCGTCGGCGTGATCCTGGCGCTGGTCTGTCCCGGCGCGACGTGGTTAAAGGAGCTTGGCAACCTGTTTGTCGGCGCGCTCAAGGGCATTGCCCCCGTGCTGGTGTTCGTCATCGTGGCGAGCGCGCTGGCGCAGGGCTCGTCCAAGCTCGACCGCCGCTTCGGCACGGTCATGTGGCTCTACATGCTTACGACGTTCGTCGCCGCGGCGCTGAGCGTTGTGACCAGCATGCTCTTCCCGCAGATGCTCCTGCTGCCCGAGGCCGCTGAGGCCGAGGTCATCCCGCAGGGCCTTGGCGAGGTCATGCACACGCTGCTGTCCAACATCGTCTCGAACCCCATCTCCGCCATTATGAACGGCAACTACATCGGCATTCTGATGTGGGGCTGTCTCTTCGGCGTGGCGATGAAGAAGCTCGGTGCGGACTCGACGAAGGTCTTCCTCAGCAACACGGCGGACGCGGTGTCCACCATCGTGCGCTGGATCATCAATTTGGCACCGTTCGGCATCATGGGCCTTGTGTTCACGAACGTTGTGAGCAACGGCCTTGCGATCTTCACCCAGTACGGCAAGCTCCTGCTGCTTTTGGTCGGCACGATGCTCTTCATGGCGCTTGTCATCAACCCCATCATCATCTTCATCTATCTGCGCTGCAATCCCTATCCGCTGGTGTTCCGCTGCCTGCGTGAAAGCGGCCTGACGGCGTTCTTCACCCGCTCTTCCGCGGCGAATATCCCCGTGAACATGGCGATGTGCGAAAAGCTCGGCTTGGACAAGGACTTCTACTCCGTCTCTATCCCCCTCGGCGCGACGATCAACATGGACGGCGCGGCCATCACCATCACCATCATGACGCTGGCCGCGGCCAATACGCTGGGTATGCAGGTCTCGCTGCCCGCGGCGATTTTGCTCTCGATCATGTCGGCCCTCGGCGCGTGCGGCGCTTCCGGCGTGGCGGGCGGCTCGCTGCTGCTCATCCCGATGGCGTGCTCGCTGTTCGGCATCTCGAACGACATCGCGATGCAGGTCGTCGGCGTCGGCTTCATCATCGGCGTCATTCAGGACTCTGTCGAGACCGCGCTCAACTCTGCGGGCGACGTCGAGTTCGCCGCGACGGCCGAGTATCACCAGTGGCTCAAGCAGGGCAAGCCCCTGCCGGAATTCCTCGGCGGCAAGAAGAAGTAAAGCGTCAGAATGTGAAAACAAATAAAAGTGCGCCGGCTCAACGAGCCGGCGCACTTTTTGTGCGGTGATGCCGAACGATCGACGGGAGGGACAACTTCGTTTTTACTTTCGAACTACCCCATGCTATAATAAACAAACTTTGACCAATTTTGCATATTTATGACAGGTATCGAAAGCTGCCGCAAAGGAGACAAGCGCATGAAGCAAGCAGAGCATCCGCCCGTGACCGCAGGGGCGAACAGTGCGGCAGAATACAGCCTTGCGCTCATCGACCAGCTTGCGCGCATCGACCGCACGTGCAGCAAAGAGGAGATGGACGAGCTGGTTTGCCGCCTGCTGAGCCTGATCGGCGAGGCCATGCTGTCCGGCCGCGTGTTCCTCTTCGAGCGGCTGGAGGGGACGGCGGAGGCCTATTGCAACACCTTTGAGTGGTGCGCGAACGGCGTCGCGCCGCAGATCGACAACCTGACGGAGATCGTTCCCGCGGATATGCCGTACTGGCTGGAGGTCTTCGGCCGCGGCGAGACGATCGTCATTCCCAATATTGAAGACGTGAAAACGCAGATGCCGAGCGAGTACGAGATCCTGAAGACGCAGAGCGTCCACTCCGAGATCGCGGTGCCGGTCTTCTATCGCGGCAATCTGAGCGGCTTTTTCGGCCTTGACAATCCGCAGCGGGCGATGACGGCCGGCAGCTCCGATTGCTTGCCTTTGTCGGCGGGCATCTCGGCAGCGCGCGGGAGAACCTGCGCATGCTGACGCTGCTGGAAGAAAAGCAGAAGTCGCTCGAGCAGAATTTGCAGGCCGTGAAGCTTGAGCAGCAGATGCTCAAGGTGCTCTGCAAGGACAGCACGTCCGTTTATCGTGTGGACCTGATGAACGACCGGGCCGAGATCGTCAAGATCGAGGAGCACTCCAACTCCGCGGGCGACCTGCTCCCGCATGGGCAAGAGCTGTTTTCCTATGCCGAGGCGGTCGAGCATTACTATCACAAGTGTGTCCTTAAGGAGAGCGCACCGGACTTCCTGCAATTTTTGGACGCAGAAAATCTGATGCGCGAGCTCAGGACCAAGGACCGCGTCAGCCGCCGATATCCGCACACCGATGAATGTCATCATGGGCTTTACGAATATCGCCCTACAGCACGCGGACGATTCGGATAAGATGAAAGAGTGCCTGGAAAAGATCCGTGTCAGCGGCAGCAACTTGCGGGAGCTTATCGACGATGTGCTGGACATCTCGCGCATCGAGAGCGGGGAGTTCAAAATCGTCTCGCAGCCGGTGAAGCTGTCGGAGCTGTTTGACTTCTACTGCCAGGCCATCGCGGGCATGGCGGAGACGAAAAACATCCGCTTTTCGGGCAAGCTGCACGACATTTCCCACAATGTGCTGCTCTCCGACCAGATCCGCCTCGGGCAGATCTATATGAACCTGCTCTCAAACGCCGTCAAGTATACGCCGGAAAACGGCGATGTGAAGTTCGAGGTCTATGAGGAAAAGCTTGCCGAGAGCGGCAAGGTCCGCCTTGTCTCGGTCGTGAGCGACACGGGCATCGGCATGACGCCGGAGTTCATGGAGCAGATGTATTCGGCCTTTTCCCGCGCGGTCGACACGCGCGTCAACAAAGTGCGCGGCAGCGGCCTCGGCCTTGCCATTGTGAAAAAGATCGTCGACCTGATGGGCGGTGCGATCGGGGCTGAGAGCAAGGTCGGCAAGGGCACGACATTCCGCGTGACGCTCGACCTGCCCGCCGCGGCGGACGACGCCGAGACCGAAGAGCACACCGAGACGGCTATCACGCTGCCGGAAAAGCCGCTCACCGTGCTCGTGGCCGAGGACAACGACCTAAACTACGAGATCACCGCCGAGCAACTGCGCGGCTACAGGGTGCACTGTGTGCGCGCTGTGAACGGGCAGGACTGCTTACAGCGGATCGAGCAGGCCGCGCCAGAAGAGTTCGATGCGATCCTGATGGACATGCAGATGCCGGTGATGAACGGCCTGGAGGCGACTGCCGCCATCCGAAAGCTCGACAGCGAGACGGCGAAGCACATTCCCATCATCGCCCTCATAGCCAACGCCTACCATGAGGACATTCAAAAATGCCTCGCCGCGGGCATGAACGCCCACCTCTCCAAGCCCATCAACATCGACCGCGCGGTGCGCACGATCATCGAATGCGCCCGCACGGCGAAAGGGAACGGATAAAAGAAAAAGGCTCACGAAAGCAATGCTTTCGTGAGCCTTTTTGCGATATTTACTGCTTGTCGCCGCCAAATATCGAAATTTGACTCTCATCGCTCTGGCTGTGCATCTCGGCGATGACGGCAAGACTTTCTTCGCTCGCGCCGCCGGGTTCGACCTGCGGCATCGCGAGGAAGAAGCCCTGCAGAAGGTCGACGCCGAGCGACAGCACGGTGCGTACCTCGTCCGCGGTCTCAAGGCCCTCGGCCACGACCTTCATGCCGCGCTGGTGCGCGTAGGACACGGTGTTCGACACGATCTGGCGCTTGTTGGCGTCGGTGTCGATGCTGCGGATGATGGAAAGGTCGATCTTGATGTAGTTGGGCGAGAGCTCGAGAAGGCTGCGCTCGTTGCTGTAGCCGCTGCCGTAGTCGTCGAGCGCGAACGCACCAGAGCTGCCACGGATCGTCTGCTTGATGCGCAGCGCCTTGGGGTCGAGGCACTCTTCCTCCGTGATCTCAATGACGATGCGCGGCAGGATCGAGGCGTAGCGCGCGGAGTATTCCGAAAGCTCATCGGGCGTTAGATACTGGCTTGCAATCGAATTGACGAACAGCAGCGCGCTGGGCACGACCTTACCGGCGTTTTCAAGCGCCTGATATGCACTTGACGCACAGAAGAACGTGATGCGCTCGACCTCGTGCAGGCAGTTTTCCTCGCGCGCGAGGCGCAGCACGTCAGCAGGGGAGCGCAGCGTGGGCAGGTCCACGCGCATGAGCGCTTCATAGGCGAAGACGCTGCCGTCTTTTGCGTCGATAATCGGCTGGAAGTGATAGGAGATGAGCTCTTCGTTGATGAGACGGCGGAACTCCTCATGGCAGCGTCTTTCCTGCAGGCTGGTGCGGTAGACCTCAGGGTCGAATTCCAGCAGCTCGCCCTTGCGCGAGCGCTTGACCTGATACATGGCAAAGTCCGCGTATTTGCGCAGTGTGATGAGATTTGTGCTGCTCTCGGGATACCACGCGATACCGCCGGAGACGCTCACGCGCAGCTCACGTCCGCTGGGAAGCTGGACGACAGAATGCTCAAGGGCGGCTTTCAGCGCGCGGATGTCGGCGCGCAGCGTATCCTGATCGTTGTAGCCGTAGAAGAGTGCATTGAACTCATCGCTGCTGATGCGCGCGCAGACGGTACGCGCGGGAGCGTTCTTGGCAAAGCATTCGCCTGTGCGGCGGATGTACTCGTCGCCCCAGTCGTGGCCGAATGTGTCGTTTATTTGCTTGAGGTTGTCGAGGTCGAACATCAAAAGCGCCGCGTGGCCGAGCTTTTCGGGTGAGCAGAAGAACTCGGCGCAGATGCGGTGGAAGGCACGGCGGTTGTAGAGGTCTGTGAGCGTGTCATAGTCGCACTCGTGCTCAATGCGCAGCTTTTCAAGCGTGTTGGCGGTCGCATCCTCGGCAAGGCCGACCTGCGTGCCGTCTTCGTGTGTCGTCTCGATGCGAAGGTAGCGCTCTTTGCCGCTTGGCAGACGGATGTGGTAGAGCATCGCGCCGTCGGGCGCGGGGGAGTGGGGGCACGAGCGCTCAAAGCGCTGCAAAAGCTCGCGGAAACTTTGCGCTGTTAAGTCGTCTGCGTCAACGCCGGGCATGCCGAGAAGGTCGAAGAAATTGTCGGTGACATAGATGCTGTCGGGAGCGGAGCGCAGCTCATAGCCGCCGAGCTCCACGCTTGCCATGTCCATGATGCGCAGAAACTTGGTCGAAGTATCGAGTACCTCGCGTCCGAGCTGCGTGAACGCGGAGGAGAACCGGTCGAGCTCGATGATGCCGGTGGCGGAGAGCATGGGGATGGAGCTACGGCTTTCACGCGCGTGCGCGACCTCGTCGGAAAGGCGCGAAATCGGGCGCGAGAGCTTGCGCGCCAGCACAAGGCTGCTGAAAAGTCCTGCAGTGAGCACGACGAGGACCGCGATGATCAAAAACCGCAGCACATAGCCTGAAAAGGCGTAGAGCGCCGATACCGGCACCGAGCCGATAAGCAGCATCTGCTCATTGGAAAATGGCGCGTTGCGGTTGTAGAGCGTCAGCGGTGCCACGGCGGCGTGACAAAGGCCGAGGGGGGAGTCACTCTGGTAGCCACCGCGCTTTGACGGCTTGAGCAGCAGCGCCTGGTCATAGGATTGCTGCGGCGCATTTGCGGCGGGGGAGGCGGAGATGACGCTGACGGTAAGGTCGTCTTTTCCGATGGCGGAATTCGATGCGACGCCGAGAAGATAGGTGCCCGAGCTGTCGTTCTGCAGCTCGGTGCCCGGCAGCAGGGCTTGCAGGTAGCTTTCAAGAATTTCGACGCCGAGCACGCCGTAGACCGTGCCGTCATCTAAAATAAGCGGGATGGTGTAGGCGATGGCGGAGTGATCGTCGCCGGAGAGCGTGTAGGGCGAGGACGTCCAGTGGCCGTAGTCCGCGGCGTCCAGTTCGCCGTTTCCGTGGTAGGCTGCCTGAAAGACGGGATAGAGAAAGCCACTGCTGCCGTTGGCCCCATAGTTGATCGAGGGCATCCAGCTCGTGTCGGTCGCAATGTAGAGTGACTGTACGACCTGTGCGGGTGCGCGCACGAGCATAAGATCGGAATTGCGCTGCGAGGGGGAGGAATTCGGGTCAAGGTCGCGCAGATAAAGGCAGGGCAGCGGCTCGCCCTTTTTGCGTGTGTCAAGATCGTGCGTGTTGAGCACGACAAAAATGCCGGTGACGGGGCGATGGCGCATCGAGGAGATCAGGCTGTCGCCGATCGAGAGCAGCAGGGGGGATGCGGCGTCGCTGCCGCTGTCGAGCGTGTCGAGGCTGATCTCGCCGTCGTCGAGCATGGCCTGCGTCACGGCGTTGATCTTGCCCGCAAGCGACGAGAGGTCCTGCGCGTCGAGCATCTGGCCTTGCAGATAGTTTTGGCGGTTTTCCGTCTGTATCTGCAAGATGTCGACAGCATTCTGCTCAAGGTTCGTGTTGATGCGGCAGAGATAGAGAATGCCGACAAGCAGCGCGATCTCGATGAACAGGATCCAGAGCATGGAGCGCAGGATCGTATGGAAGATGGTGACATGCGGCACATGATCCGATGGTTTGCGAAAGAACATAAAACGGCCCCTTTTTTGTCATTGAACAGTCACTCAGCCCTGAAAGGCCTCAAGCGATGCAAGCGTATCCTGATACCAGGCTTCAAAGCATTCGTCGGAAAGGAACTGCGCCGAGGCCTCTTCAAAGCTCTGTCCCTGCGCCATTGCCTCTTTGACCGCGGCGCGGTCAGCGCTTGCCTTATCGCTCATGGAATATTCAAGAATGGCGCGGGCGTTCGTGCCGCCGGAGAAAGCGCGGGGCGTGTAGAGATGGTTTTCGTTGACCGTGTCGACTGCGGCGGAGAGGACTTCGTCCATCTCATCGCTGAGGGCAAGACCGCTTATGCGGATCGCGTCGATGGAGTTGCCCTCGTGCGTGACGGGGAGGTAGCCTGAGTCGACAGAGAACGTGATGTTGTGCTCGGGTGAGGTGAACCATTTGAGGAACACGAGGCTTGCCTGAATCTCGGCATCGCTCGCCTTCGTCACGACCATGCCCGCGCCCTGCTGCACGGCGTAGTCCTCACCGTTCGCAAACTTCGGGCTTTCAAGCGCCTTGCGCGTGATGTCGTGGCTGTCCATGTCGTCGGCGATGACCTGCGAGGGGAAGAACGTTGCGCTCGAAGACGAGCCGACGTAGGCGATGATATTGCCGGTCTTTACATCATCGCTGCGGAAGCGGCCGCTTGCAGAAAAGTAGCCCTTGATGAAGGGTACATAGTAGTTATCCCAGAGGGTGCGCACGGCGTCGTGGTCAAAGTTCAGCGTCATGCTGCCGTCCTGTGCGTCGAAGATCGTGCAGCCAAGCTGCTTGGCGCCGATGAGCATGTAGTTCGCCATCGCGTCGCGGCCGAAGAACGCGCGTCCATCGTTCGGGATGTCGGGCGTCTGCGCGTCGGTCCACTCGTAGTAGCGTTCGGCGACGGAGACGAGGCCTTCGATCGTGGCCAAGTCGTCATAGGTTGCGCCTGTGGCGGCGGCGAACGGCTCCCAGTCCGTTTCATTGAGAAACAGCAGCTCCGCCGACTTGGCGACGGGGAGGATCTTGATACTGCCCGAGCCGGAGAAGTCGCCTTCGCTCAGATAGTCCTCAATAAAGACGGCGCGGTCCTCTTCGCTTAGATAATCGCTCAGATCGGCAATTTGACCCATCTCATCGAGCGCGTAGGCAGTGTCGGCGTAGGCGGAGAAGATGTTGGGCATCGCCTCGGCACCGACCTTGCCCTCGGCAGAGGAGAGCACGTTGTTCTCTAGATCGGTCACGCTGCCGTGGCTGGAGCTCTCAACCGTGATGCCCTGTTCCTTGCCGACGGTCGAGTTGAACTCGTCGACGAGCGCGTTGAACGCTTCGAGCTGTTCACCGTTGTAGTACGTCCAGATCGTGATATTGACAGGGTTCGCCGGGGAAAATCCGGGGTTTGCCTTGCTGCCGCAGCCTGCGAGCAGCATCATCGCCGCCGCTGCGGCGAGCACGCGAGGGAGAAATTTGTTGTGAGCCATGATGCTTCCTTTCTATTTTGCGCGCCGTTCCGAAGGAAGCGGCGTGATCGGTCAATGCCCGCCGCCTTCGGGCCTGAACTGTCCGAGCGCGTAGGAATACGCGCCTGCGAGAGCGGGCAGCGGTTCGTCGCCGCCACGAGCTGGCGCAGCAGAATATCCGTGATGGCGCGCACATGCAGAATGTGCGTGCCGGATTCGAAGTTGCGCGACTCGACGATGTGGCTCAGAATGTTGATGATGGCGCTGTTCGTCTTCTCGTGCTCGTAAACCTGCTCTTCGGCCAGGTGGACAAGGTGCTTCTGGCGCGCGTAGAGCGTGAGTGCGTTGCTCACGCGCCGCTGCGTGACCGTCAGGTTGAACGGGCGGCGGATGTGATCCGTTACGCCGAGCTCGTAGGCCTTCTGGATGAACGACTCGTCATCCTCGGACGAGGTGATGATGACGGGGATCTCCTGCGGCCAGTTGCGCTGCTTCATCACCTCGAGCACGCCGAAGCCGTCGAGGCGGGGCATGTTGATGTCGAGCAGCAGGTCGATGTCGAATTCGGAGTGCAGCAGCTCGAGCGCCTGCATGCCGTCGTCGGCATAGGGTATTCGTAGCGGTCGCCGAGGATTTCGGAAAGGATCTGCTGGTTCATTTTCGAATCGTCCGCGATCAGGATCTTGGCTTCGACCATCGTGTAGACCTCATACGCATTTTAGGGTGCGCTCTTTTGTAGAAATGCCGCCGCGGGGCGGGCGGACAAGAAAATAGGCACCGGAAAAGCCAGTGCCAAACAAAAACTGTTTATGCATGTTTTTTAGAAACATTTGATACTTAATGTAAACTTAGCACAGAACCACGGAACATTCAAGGGAAATTTTCCCGGTATTTCCTGCTGTTTTGCCAGAAATGATTGAAAAAAGAGCGGAAAGGGCGAAGCGTTTCCGCAAAAAAACGGGAGAGCCGTCAGCGGACGGTAAAAAATGCACGATAAATTTGAGGAAAAAAGAAATATGGATTGTAAAATATGTGCGAAATGGGGAGAAATACTGAACATTATTGACAATTTTTAGAAAAAAGTTTATAGCAATAGCGCATTTTTCCTGATATACAACGCCAGCTTTATCACGGAGCAGCAGCTCATCGAGGCGCTGGAGATGCAGCTCGGCGTCGAGTTCGTCGACCTGACGGCGGTGTCTATCCCCGTGGAGCTTGCAAGCTATGTGCCGAAGAATATCGCCAAGAAGTTCTGCGTCGTGCCGGTCAAGCTCGTCAAGGATACGCTGTACCTCGCTATGAGCGACCCGCTCGACTTCGTCGCGCAGGAGGAGGTCAAAGTTGCCTCGCGCAAGCGTGTGATCCCGATGATCGTGACTCGCCGCACGACCGAGCACGCCATCAGCCTGCTCTACGGCAGCGAGGGCACGGCCGGCGTCATCGAGGAGATGAAGCGCGAGGCGGGCTCTTCGACGCCGGACATCGTCCCCGTGCAGGTTTCACAGGAGGCGATGGACTCCGGCGACAGCGCGCCGACGATCCGCTTTGCCAACAGCCTCATTGAACGCGCGCTTTCCGAGCGCACGAGCGATATCCACTTGGAGCCGCAGGACGGCGAAATGGTCGTGCGTATGCGTATCGACGGTCTTTTGCGCCGCGTGCTTACGGTCCCCTCCGAATTGCAGAGCACCGTCATCTCGCGCCTCAAGATCATGGGCGGCATGAACATTGCCGAGCATATCGCCGCATCTTTGACATTGCGCGGCTGGTCGCGCCGACGATCTGTGTGGAGCTGACGAAAATGGATGAGGGCTGCACGCTTAAAAAGAGCGAGCACTGCTACACGGTGTGGAAAAAGAAGCGCCGCTGCGAAAACTGCATTTCGCAGGAGGTGCTGCGCACGCACAAGCCACAGACGAAGATCGAAACGCGCGAGAGCGATATCTATTATGTGCTCGCGTTGTTCATCGAGGTGGACGGCGGGCCGTATTCGCTCGAGCTGGTCAAGCGCATCAAGAGCGACGACATGTTCGAGCGCGAAAATGTGCTCAACCAGCTGCCCGTGCGCAACCGGCAGGTGTATATGGACTCGATCACCAAGGTCTACAACCGCCGCTATTACGACGAGCGGCTCAAGAATCTGGAGGGCTGGTTCTCGTTCGCCATGATCGACATGGACAACTTCAAGCACATCAACGACCGCTTCGGCCATCAGGCGGGCGACGCGGCGCTCTATCGCGCGGCGCAGGCCATCAAATCGCAGATCCGCAGCGACGACGAGCTCGTGCGCTACGGGGGCGATGAATTCTTCCTGCTGTTCCGCGACCTGCCGCAGCAGATCTTGGAGAAGAAATTGCAGTCCATCCGCGCCGCGCTTGACGAGATCGTCATCGAGGAGTATCCTGAACTGCACATCAGCGCGAGCATCGGCGGCGGCTACGGCGAAGCCAAGGCGCGTTTTCAGAACGACGAGCGCATCGTGCGCTTCCTTAATATGTTCCCGGGCGACGACAGCATGCAGAACCTGACGAATGCGATGAACACGGGCGACACGACTACGGCGTTCCGCGCGGTGAACACGCTCAAGGGCGTGGCGCTGAACCTTGGCCTCGGCTCGCTCGCCCACGCCAGCTCTCAGATGACGGAAGCGCTGCGCGCGGTCAGGATTCGATGCCTGAAAGCGTACAGCCACTCTATGTGGCGGTGCGGAAGGAGCACACTGCCGTGTGCAGTGCGCTCGAGCAGCTCGAAAAGTAATTGAGAATAAAAAAGTCGAAACCTTTCGGTTTCGACTTTTTTACTTCTTACAGCAGCGGGGCGATGATGCGCATGCCGGGGCCGATGAGCTTTCGCATAAACGGGTCGTTTTTGAGAAGCTCTGCGTCCGCGCGGACGCACTTGGCGAGCGTTTGCTGGAAATCCTGCTCAATTTTTGCGACTTCGGGGGACGCATAGAGGTACGTACCGCATTCAAAGTGGTGGTACAGGCTGCGGTAGTCCAGATTGATCGTGCCGACGGTCGCCTTGCAGTCATCGCTGACGAAGACCTTCGCGTGAACGAAGCCCGGCTCGTACTCATAAATTTGTACACCGTTTTCAAGCAGCCTGCGGTAATACGTGTGCGCAAGCGAGAAGGCGATCTCCTTGTCAGGCACATGCGGCAGGATGAGCTGGACCTCCACGCCGCGGCGCGCGGCGTAGGTCAGCGCCGTGATCATCTCGTTGTCAATGATGAGATACGGCGTCATGATGTGTACGTAACGGTTGGCACGGTTGATGATATCCATATAGACCATCTCGCCGACGAGGTCGCGGTCGAGCGGGCTGTCGCCATAGGGGATGACATAGCCCGCTTCCTTTTCATGCGCCGGCTGCGGCACGTCAAGATACTTGCTGTAGACTTCGGGCGTAAAGTGCACGGAGCTGACGTCCCACATCTGCAAAAACATCAGCGTCAGGCTGCGCACGGCGTCGCCGCGCAGGGCAATGGCTGTGTCCTTCCAGTGGCCGAGGCGCGAGGTGCGGTTGATGTACTCGTCGGAGAGGTTGATGCCGCCTGTGAAGCCAATCTTGCCGTCGATGACCATGATCTTGCGGTGGTCACGGTAGTTGTAGTGCGTGGAGACGAACGGGCGCAGCGGCGCGAACATCTTGCAGGCAATGCCGAGCTTTTCGAGCTTTTCGGGGTAGGAATAGGGCAGCAGCGCGACCGCGCAGGTGCCGTCGTACAGCACGCGCACCTCGACGCCCGCGTTGACCTTTTCCTTGAGAATTTCAAGGATGCGGCCCCACATGTAGCCCTCCCTGACGATGAAATACTCGAGGAAGATGAAGTGCTCGGCCTTTTGTAGCTCGTCGCACATGACCTCGAACGCATCGTCGCCGAGGGGGAAGTATTGCGCCTGTGTGTTTTGATAGCAGGGGAAGCCGCAGGAATTCAGGTAGGAGGCAAGGCTTTGGAGCTCCTCCGGTAATTCCTCCTTGGAACACGCGCTTTCCGAGGGGGCGAAGTGCTCCGTCTGCGACAGGATGTCGTTGTAGCGGCGGATCATCAGCCGGTGGCCGAGGTCGGTCTTGATGTAAACATACAGAATCAAGCCGAACACCGGCAGCACCGCGAGGATGAAAAACCACGTGAGCTTGATGGTCGGGTTGTCGTCGTTGCCGAACAGAAACAGCACGACTGCCGCCGACAGCAGCGTGTTGCCGCCCCAGAAGTAGGGCAGAAAACCCTCAAGCTTGTAAAAGGCGGCAAAGAGAAACAAGATCTGCACGATCAGCGAAACGATGATGATGCCCGTGCGGCCGAAGATGATCTGCACGAGGCCTCGCTTGCCCTTTTCTAAAAGAAGAATGTGATTGTCGTCGTCTTTCATAGATGTCCTTTCTCAAAGATGACCGTGCCCACGCGGGGCAAGGCACCTACATTTAATATATATTTACTTTATCATAACATAACTTTGCCGAAAAGCCAACCCATTTCCGCAGCGAAGCGTGAAGCGCACGCAGACGGAGAAAACGGGACTTGGCGATTTGATTTTCCTGTGTTAAAATGGCGAAAAAGGCAGAAAGGGGACGAGAAAATGGAGCTTAAGACGCAGGTCCATAATATTCCGCCGCTGTATGACGAAAAGTCGCGCGTGCTGATCCTGGGCTCGTTCCCGTCGGTCAAGTCAAGGGAGGCGGCGTTTTTCTACGCGCACCCGCAGAACCGCTTCTGGCCGACGCTCGCCGCTGTTCTGGGCGAGGAAACGCCGAAGACGGTCAAAGAGAAGAAAGCGATGGTTCTGCGCCGCGGCGTCGCCATGTGGGATACCATCGGCTCATGTGAGATCGTGGGATCGTCGGATGCGAGCATCACGAACGTTGTGCCGAACGATCTGTCCGTCATTTTGGATGCGGCGGACATTCAGGCCATCTTCTGCAACGGCGGCACGTCCTACGCCTGCTATAAAAAATACTGCCGCGCGAAGCTCGGGCGCGAGGCCGTCCAGCTTCCCTCCACCTCGCCGGCCAACGCCAGATGGACGAAGGAAAAGCTTGTCGAAGCGTGGGGCGCAGCGCTGAAACCGTATCTTTCTTGACGCGGCGTTGACAAAGAAAGGCAAATGGTTTATGATACAGGCTCAATCGATACAAGGAGTGTGAAACCATGGGCAAACTGGCAGCGCCGGTGCGCGCTGACAAGGAAATGATGTTTACGAATCGCCAGCTCGTCGCGCTGATGTGGCCGCTGCTGCTCGAGCAGCTTCTGGCCATTACAGTGGGTCTTGCCGACTCACTGATGGTTGCGACCGTCGGCGACGCGGCGATCAGCGCGGTGTCGCTCGTCGACTCGATCAGCAATCTGATGATCTACATTTTCTCGGCGATGGCGACCGGCGGCGCAGCCGTTGCGGGCCAGTACATCGGTCAAAGACAGAAGGAGGACGCCTGCAACGCGGGCCAGCAGCTCATCGCGCTGCTCGGCGCGGTGTCGATCTTCTTCGTGGCGCTGCTGTACCTCTTCCGCACGCAGATTTTGACCGTAATGTTCGGCCATATCGAGCCCGACGTCATGGCGGCGACGAACACTTATTATTTATATGTGATGGCATCCATTCCGGGCATCGCGCTCTACAACGGCGGCGCGGCGCTGTTCCGCACGATGGGCCACAGCGACGTGTCGCTCAAAGTTTCACTCCTGATGAACAGTATCAACGTGATCGGCAACGCCGTTTTGATCTTTGGCTTCGGTATGGACGTCGCGGGCGTCGCGATCCCGACGCTCGTGTCACGCACGGTCGCGGCGATCGTGATCCTCTCGCTACTTTTCAACCGCGACTTGATGCTGCACCTGTCCGATATCCGCGGCTTTCGTGTCGATATGCGCCTAATGAAGAACATCTTCTACATCGGCGTGCCAAGCGGCGTCGAAAACGGCATGTTCCAGCTGGGGCGTCTCGTGCTTTTCAGCCTGATTTCGACGTTCGGTACGGCATCGATGGTGGCGAACGCCATCGGCAACACCATCTCAAACTTCAACTGCTTTGCCGGTCAGGCCATCAACTTGGGCCTTGCCGCGGTCGTGAGCCAGTGCGTCGGCGCGGGCGAATTCGATCAGGCGCGCGCATACCTCAAAAAGATCGCCAAGTGGACGTACGGCATCATGGCGGCCGTCAACCTGACGATCATCGCATTGCTGCCACTCATCATGCGTGTCTACAACGTCTCACCAGAGGCGGAAAAGCTCGCCGTCACGGTCACGCTGATCCACGGCATCTCATCCATCTTCATCTGGGTACCGGCGTTTATGGTGCCGGGCTTCCTGCGTGCGGCGGGCGACGCGAAGTTCACGATGCTCGCCAGTATGCTGACGATGTGGGTCGTGCGCGTGCTGCTTGCGTATGTGCTGGGCAAATACATGGGCTACGGCGTCATCGGTGTGTGGTTCGCACACGCGATCGTGGACTGGACGGTGCGCGGCGCCATCTTCCTCCTGCGCTACCGCAGCGGCAAGTGGGAGACGATGGGAATCAAGACGTGATTATTTTTTAAGGATGCCGTTGGCATCCTTAAAAAATAGGGGATGCGCTCCGCTTCGTGCCTCGCCGCCCGTAGGGCGGCTCGACACGCGCGAGCGAGAAGAATAAATCGCCACGCACTTGTCGCGGCGATTTATGGATCAAAAACATTTCGCGGCTGCGGCCGCGAAGATAAAGAGGTCTCCGCTTTTTAAGCGGAGACCTCTTTGCCTTCTGTTACACTTTTACATTTCAACGGTGATGTTGTCGGTGCCGTGCTGCTCGAATTCGCCTAAGTACGTGTCCATACGCTCGCGCAGCTCGTCGACATTTTCGGGCGTGGGCGCGTCGCTGTCCATATCGCGCAGGGCAAGCTCCTGAGCGAGAATTTCGAAAAACATCGTGTCCTCGTAGGCCATGATGGCCTCGTGGATGCCGCCCTCGGCAAACGCGCGCGAGGGGATCAGTTCGCCCTGATAGGCCTCGACCAGCGGCACCATGCCGTGGGAGAGACAGTTGGCGAATACGGTGCTCTCTACATCGTCGTATTCGCGGATACGATCGTCGCCGCGGGTGGAGTTCATCACCCAGTTGCCGACGTAGACCAGATCAAGAAGACGGCGGAATTGCTTTTCCGTCAGATCAATTTTCATAGTGACGCCTCCTTTGACGGAACAGAGAATCTGCTTACCGGAGATTATAGCACGCGCTTTTGCATTTTACCATAGCAAAAACAGGGAAACGCACAAAAAATGCAAATGCGCCTTGTGTCCCGCTCTCCGCCGTAGTATGATGACAGAAACAAATGAGAAAGAGGACTGTATGAAAAGAAACGTTTGGCTCACCGTGCACGGCGAGCAGCAATACGAAGGCATGAGCGCCGACAGCTCAGATCTCCGCGTGCGCGGCACGATGGAGGAAACGCGCGACGGCTATCTCCTGCGCTATGAGGAAACGGACGGGGACGGCAAGGTGACCACCGCGACGCGCCTTGCCCTCGCGCCGGACTGCATCATTCTGACGCGCACGGGCGAGGTGACGAGCGAGATGGTCTTTGCGGAGGGAAAGGAGCACACCTCATTCTATGCCGTGCCCTACGGAACCTTGCCGGTCGCAGTGAAGGCGGAGTCGGTCAAGTGGAAGCTCGACGAGGACGGCGGGATGCTGACCCTGCGCTATGCAATTACTATCGGCGGGCAGAGAGGAAAATGTGCCCTGCGCATCCGCGTGAGAACAGAAGAATAAAGGAAAAGGAGCTGCCTGCGGCGGCTCCTTTTTACGCACCCATGAGTAGCCGCACAAAAAACGCGGATGCGAGGAACATCACCACGTCGGCGCAGAGCGCGGCGGGGATAGTATAGCGCGTTTTCGTAATGCCCGCTGCACCGTAATAGACGGCGACGGTGTAGAACGTCGTTTCGCTCGAGCCGAGCATGACCGCCGCAACGCGGCCAACATAGGAATCGACGCCGTAGGAGTCCATGATCTCCGATCCGACAGCCAGCGCGCCGCTGCCGGAGATGGGGCGGATGAAGAGAAGCGGCGCAGTCTCGGCAGGAATGCCGATCTTGTCGAGTGCGGGGGCTAAAAGCGCGCCGAGCGCCTCCATCGCGCCGGACGCACGGAACATGTAGACGGCGGAGAGCAGTGCGATGAGTGACGGCAGAATGTGCAGCAGCACCGTGAGTCCCTCCTCCGCGCCTTTGGTGAGGGCGGAGTAGACGTCGACACGCTTGCCGAGGGCAAAGCAGGCCGTGAAGGTGAGCAGTACGGGCACGATGAGCGTAGAGAGCGCCATGACTTAATTCCTCCAGAGACGGGCGAAGAGCTTTGCGGCAAGGAGCCCTGCGAGGACAGAGAGAAGCGACGTCAGCCACACGGCGGGTAAAATGTCGAACGGGTCGGCGGCGCCGAGCGAAGCGCGCACGCCTGCGAGCGTGGTGGGCAACAGTTGAATGGACGCCGTATTCAAAACGACGAGCAGGCACAGCTCATCCGATGCGGTACCCTTGCAGCCGCGGCTCATACGGCAGGCGGCGCGGATGCCGAGCGGCGTGGCCGCGTTACCAAGGCCCAAGAGATCGGCAGAGAGGTTAGCGGAGATCGCGGCCAGCGTCTCACTGTCGCGGCTCGCGTTCGGCAGGAGCCTCTTGAGCAGCGGGCGGAAGAGGGAAGCGAGGCGGTCGGTGAGATGACACTGGTTCATCACTTCCATCACGCCCGTCCAGAGGCACATCACGCCGCACATCGCCAAACACAGCTCGACCGCGCTCTGCGCGCCCTCGAGCGCGGCAGCGCTGAGCGCATTCAAGTTTCCCGTCAGCGCGCCGAAAATGAGCGAGACTGCCACCATTCCCGTCCAAAGCCAGGCCATTGCCATGTCCATCAACTCCTTTGCCCCTAAATATATCGGCAGGGAGGGGGCAATATGCCGCGTTTTTGCGCCAAATCCGCCACAGTTGCCGCGAAAAGAGACTGCTAAAAAATTTCTCAAGAAAAAAGTGAAATTTGTCTTGACATGTGCAACGGAATTTGGTACTATATGCAAGTCCGCGATTGGGCGCATCCTGCCCTATTTGCGCGATATTGCGATGAACCGGGAGATTGCTCAGGTTTCTGAGGTAACTTTCGGGGAGTATGTCCGAACATCGGGCGGCTGAGAGAATATCTGTACGTTGCGTAGATCGCTGCGCCATGTGTGGACCGGCCGTTTATTCGTGCCGGTTTTTCTATGAGCCGGAATGATACGCACGGATAAGCGTACAAGAAAACCTCTCACCGTACGGCTTCGACAAAGCAAGAAAACCGTACAAAATGAAGGAGAAACCGAAAATGGCAAAAGAAATGATCCGCATTCGTCTCAAGGCCTATGACCACCAGGTCATCGACCAGAGCGCAGAGAAGATCGTCGAGACCGCCAAGCGCACCGGCGCTACCGTCTCCGGCCCCATCCCTCTGCCCACCAAGAAGGAAGTCGTCACCATCCTGCGCGCTGTGCATAAGTACAAGGACAGCCGTGAGCAGTTTGAGCGCCGTACCCACAAGCGCCTGATCGACATCACCAACTCCAGCCCCAAGACGGTCGAGGCTCTGATGGGTCTCGAGCTTCCCGCCGGCGTTGAGATCGAGATCAAGCTCTGATTTTCCGTGATGCCTCGTTGCGCTGCTTTGCCGTATACCAGATACTGTCTACAGCGGCGCGCCTCGCCTGACGAAAAATCAATCCCTCGCTTCATTATTTTGCGTCCGCAGACGCGAAACCAATGAAATCGTTTTTGGCCGCGACATGCGCGTGGACAAAAACACCTCTCAGTTTGTTTGTGTGCGAGCACAGCGAGTGCGCAAAACAAACTGTAAACCCAACTCAAAAAACGGCTCGCCGTTTTTTGAAATTACCTTTGTTGCTCTACCCAAAAGCCCATCGACTTGCGTGAGATGGGCGGGGTCAAGTCGGCAGAGCAATGGCGGGAGTTGCCGCTAACTAAGCCGACCAATAACCTTTACAGGAGGATCATACATGAAAGCAATCATCGGCAGAAAAGTTGGCATGTCTCAGATCTTCGACGAAAAGGGCCATGTGATCCCGGTCACCGTTATCGAGGCCGGTCCCTGCGTGGTCACTCAGAAGAAGACCAGCGAAAAAGACGGTTATGAGGCTGTCCAGCTTGGCTACGAGGACATTCGCGAAGCGAAGCTCTCCAAGCCTGAACTCGGCCACCTGAACAAGGCTGGCGTTTCCCCCAAGAAGTACCTGCGTGAGTTTGACCTTGACAACGCTTCCGAGCTCGAGCTCGGCGCCATCATCAAGGCTGACACCTTCAAGTCCGGCGACTTCGTTGACGTCACCGGTACGAGCAAGGGTCACGGCTACACCGGCGTTATCAAGCGCTGGAACGCCAGCCGCGGTCGTATGACCCACGGCGGCGGCCCTGTCCACCGTCACGCCGGTTCCATGGGCTCCACCACCGACCCCAGCCGTATCTTCAAGGGCAAGATCGGCCCCGGCCAGTACGGTGTGGAGACTGTCACCATCCAGAACCTTGAGGTCGTCAAGGTCGACCCCGAGCTCAACATGCTCGTCGTCCGCGGCGCGGTTCCCGGCCCCAAGGGCAGCCTCGTCACCGTGAAGACCACCGTCAAGGTCCACAAGATCAAGCAGGCTGGTGCCGACATCAGCAAGAACCCGCAGAAGGCTTCCGGCCGCAACCCGCAGAAGGCTTCCGCCAGAAATATGTAAGGAAAGGAGTGCTTGATAAATGTCTACGATTAAAGTTGTCAGCATGACCGGCGCTGAAGTCGGTTCCGTCGAGCTGAACGACGCGATCTTCGGTATCGAGCCGAACATGAGCGTTGTCCACGAGGTCGTCAAAAATCATCTCGCCAACTGCCGTCAGGGCACGCAGAGCGCTCTGACCCGCGCTGAGGTTTCCGGCGGCGGCAGAAAGCCGTGGCGCCAGAAGGGCACCGGCCGTGCCCGTCAGGGCAGCACCCGCGCGCCCCAGTGGACGCACGGCGGTATCGTGTTCGCCCCCAAGCCCCGCAGCTACAGCTATGTGCTGAATAAGAAGGTCAAGCGTCTGGCTCTCAAGAGCGTGCTGTCCGCCAAGGCAGCCCAGGGCGAGATCGTCGTTGTCGACAAGATCGCGCTCGACGCTATCAAGACCAAGGACTTCCGCAGCTTTCTCTCCGCCGTCAAGGCTGACGGCAAGGCCGCTGTCATCACTCCCGAGGTCAACGAGGTCGTTGTCAAGAGCGCCCGCAACCTGCCCGGTGTCACCACCGCGCCCGCGAAGCTCATCAACGTCTACGATCTGCTCAACGCCAAGACCCTCGTGATCGACAAGGAAGCCCTCGCAGTCATCGAGGAGGTGTTCGCGTAATGGCAAACGTTTACGACATCATTATTCGTCCCATCATCACCGAACGTTCCATGGTCGACGTTGCGAACAAGAAGTATGTGTTCGAAGTTGCCAAGGACGCCGGCAAGGTGGAGATCAAGAACGCTGTTGAGACCGCTTTCGGCGTTAAGGTCGCCAAGGTCAACACGCTCAACGTCAGCGGCAAGGCCAAGCGCCTCGGCGCCGGCCGCCTGGGCAAGACCCGCAGCTGGAAGAAGGCCTATGTGCAGCTCGCTGAAGATTCCAAGACCATCGAGCTGTTCGAGGGCATGGTGTAAGGAGGATATGAGAAATGGCTATTAAGACGTTTAAGCCCACTACCCCCTCCCGCCGTCACATGACTGTGTCCGCCTTCGAGGGGATCGACAAGAAGGCCAAGCCCGAACGCAGCTTGGTCGAGTCTCAGAAGAAGCATGCCGGCCGCAACAGCTACGGCCGCATCACCGTCCGTCATCACGGCGGCGGCAACAAGCAGAAGTACCGCATCATCGACTTCAAGCGCGACAAGATGGACGTCCCCGCGACCGTCCTGCGCCTGGAGTATGACCCCAACCGCAGCGCGTTCATCGCTCTCGTCCAGTACGAGGACGGCGAGAAGCGCTACATCATCGCTCCTGTCGGCCTGAAGGCTGGCGACAAGATCATCTCTTCCGCCTCCGCTGATATCAAGCCCGGCAACTGCCTGCCCATCGCCAACATCCCTGTCGGTACCGTCATCCACAACATTGAGATGCACCCCGGCAAGGGCGCTCAGCTCGTCCGCTCCGCCGGTACTGCTGCTCAGCTGATGGCGAAGGAGAACGGCGACGCTCAGATCCGTATGCCCTCCGGCGAAGTGCGCATTGTCCGCACGAACTGCATGGCCGTCATCGGCCAGGTCGGCAACATCGATCACGAGAACGTTCACATCGGTAAGGCCGGCCGCAAGCGCCACATGGGCGTCCGTCCGACCGTCCGCGGTTCCGTCATGAACCCGAACGACCACCCCCACGGCGGTGGTGAAGGTAAGAGCCCTGTCGGTCACCCCGGTCCCATGACCCCGTGGGGCAAGCCGGCTATGGGTTACAAGACCCGTTCGAAGAAGAACCCGACGAACAAGTTCATCGTCAAGCGTCGTAACGATAAGTAAAAGGAGGCAATGTAAAAATGAGCAGAAGCATTAAAAAAGGCCCGTTTGTTGCCCCTGAGCTGATCAAGCGAGTCGAAGAGATGAACAAGACCGGTGAGAAGAAGGTCCTGAAGACCTGGAGCCGCAGCTCCACCATCTTCCCCTCCTTCGTCGGTCACACGATCGCCGTCCACGACGGTCGCAAGCACGTTCCCGTTTATATTCAGGAAGATATGGTCGGCCACAAGCTGGGCGAGTTCGCTCCCACCCGTACGTTCCGCGGCCATACCAAGACGAAATAAGGAAGGAGAATGCAGAACATGGAAGCTAAAGCATATCTGAGATATGTCCGCATCTCTCCCCGCAAGGTCCAGATCGTCTGCGACCTGATCCGCGGTAAGGACATCAACACCGCCATGGCGCTCCTGATGCAGACCCCCAAGGCTGCGTCCGAGCCCCTGGTCAAGCTCTTAAAGAGCGCTGTCGCCAACGCCGAGAACAACTTCAGCATGGATACCTCCAAGCTGTACGTGTCCGAGGTCTACGCGACTTCCGGCCCGATCCTCAAGCGCATGATCCCCGCCAGCAAGGGCCGCGGCTACCGCATCAACAAGAGAACCTCTCACGTGACGCTCGCCGTCGCTGAGAGAGACTAAAGGGAGGAGACAGTTTCATGGGACAGAAAGTTAATCCCCACGGCATGCGCGTCGGCGTCATCAAAGACTGGGACTCCCGCTGGTATGCCAGAGACGAGAAGGTCGGCGACCTGATCGTTGAAGATAACAAGATCCGCAAGTTCGTCAAGAAGAGCCTGTACGGTGCAGGCGTGCCCAAGATCGAGATCGAGCGCAGCAATGATGTTGTGACGCTGTTCGTTCATTGCGCCCGCCCCGGCATGGTCATCGGCAAGGACGGCGCGGAGGTCGAGAAGCTGCGTCTCGCGGTCGAGGCTCTGATCGGCAAGAAGGTCAAGCTCAACATCGTCGAGGTCCGCAATCCCGACATGAACGCTCAGCTCGTCGCTGAGAACATCGCCCAGCAGCTCGAAAAGCGTATCTCTCACCGCCGCGCGATGAAGAACGCCATGGGCCGCGCCATGCGCGCCGGCGCCAAGGGCATCAAATGCTGCTGCTCCGGTCGTCTCGGCGGCCGCGAGATCGCTGGCGTTGAGCACTATCACGAGGGCACCATCCCCCTGCAGACCATCCGTGCCGACATCGAGTACGGCTTCGCCGAGGCTGCGACCACGTTCGGCCGCATCGGCGTGAAGGTCTGGATCTACAAGGGCGAGGTCCTGACCCAGACCCTGCGTACCACCCCGCGTACGCTCGATACCACCAAGCCGTATGAGGAGCGCCGCGAGCGTCGTCCTCGCCGCGACGGTGACCGTCGTCCCCGCCGTGATGGCCAGGGCGGCTATCAGCGCCGTGAGGGCGGCTTCAACCGCAACGGCAACCGTCCCCAGGGCGATCGTCCGCAGGGCGGCTATCGCAAGCCGGCTGAGAATAAGGAAGGAGGCGCTCAGTAATGCTTCTGCCGAAGAGAGTGAAATACCGTCGCGTTCAGCGCGGTCGTATGACCGGCAAGGCGACCCGCGGCAACACCATTACTTATGGTGAGTACGGCCTCCAGGCCACTGAGCCCGCGTGGATCACCAGCAACCAGATCGAGGCGGCCCGTGTCGCCATGACCCGTTACACCAAGCGTGGCGGTCAGGTCTGGATCAAGATTTTCCCCGATAAGCCCGTTACCAAGCAGCCTGCCGAGACCCGTATGGGTTCCGGTAAGGGCTCTCCGGAGTATTGGGTAGCAGTTGTCAAGCCCGGCCGTATCATGTTTGAGATCGCCGGTGTTTCCGAAGAAGTCGCGCGTGAGGCGCTCCGTCTGGCCAGCCACAAGCTGCCCATCAAGACGAAGATCGTCAAGCGCGAGGCCGAGACCCAGGAAGTAGGTGAATGAGATGAAGGCAAGTGAAGTTCGTGCCATGAGCGTTGCTGAGCTGAACACCAAGCTCGACGCCCTGAAGAAAGATCTGTTTATGCTGCGCATGCAGCACGCGACGAATCAGCTGGATAACCCCCAGAAGCTCGTCCAGACCAAGCGTGATATTGCCCGAGTCAAAACCATGATCCGTGAGAAGGAGGAGAAGTAAGATGGAAGAGAAGAGAATTTCCTCCCGTAAGGTCCGCGTTGGTAAGGTCGTTTCCGACAAGATGGACAAGACCGTCGTCGTTGCGATCGCTGACCGCGTGGCGCATCCCCTGTACAAGAAGATCGTCGGCCGCACCTACAAGCTGAAGGCTCACGATGAAAACAATACGTGCGGTATCGGTGATACCGTCAAGGTGATGGAGACTCGCCCCCTGTCCAAGGACAAGCGCTGGCGCGTGGTCGAGATCGTCGAAAAAGCTAAGTAAGGAGGTACCGGAACAATGATTCAGCAGGAAAGTTTTCTGAAGGTCGCCGATAACACCGGTGCCAAGGAAATCAAGTGCATCCGCGTTCTCGGTGGCTCCGGCCGCAAGTACGGCAACATCGGCGATATCATCGTCGCGTCCGTGCGTAAGGCTGCCCCCGGCGGTCAGGTCAAGAAGGGCGAGGTCGTCAAGGCCGTTATCGTCCGCTCTGCCAAGGGCGTCCGCCGCGAAGACGGCACCTATGTCCGCTTCGACGAGAATGCTGCGGTCCTGATCAAGGACGACAAGAACCCCAGCGGCACCCGTATCTTTGGGCCCGTCGCTCGCGAGCTGCGTGAGAAGGACTTCCTCAAGATCCTCTCCCTGGCTCCGGAAGTTGTCTAAGGAGGGCTTGAAGAATGGCTATGAATGTGAAGAAGGGCGATACCGTTATCGTCCTGTCCGGTAAGGACAAGGGCAAGCAGGGCAAGGTGCTCGGCACCGTCCCCAGCGAAGCCAAGGTCGTCGTGGAGGGCATCAACATGGTGACCTGCCACGTCAAGCCCCGCAAGCAGGGCGAGACCGGCGGCATTGTGCAGCGTGAGGCTGCCATGTACGCTTCCAAGGTGCAGGTCGTGTGCCCCAAGTGCAACAAGGGCACCCGCATCGCGCACAAGATCGAAAATGGCAAGAAGTCCCGCGTGTGCAAGCACTGCGGCGCCGAGCTTTAAGAAAGGAGAGTAGTTCACAATGGCAAGACTGAAAGAACAGTATAAGGCAGAAGTGGCACCCGCTCTCTACAAGAAGTTCGGTTATAAGTCCACCATGCAGATCCCCAAGATCGACAAGGTCGTCGTGAACGTCGGCTGCGGCGAGGCCAAGGAGAATGCCAAGGTCCTCGAAGCGGTCGTGCGCGACCTGACCACCATCACCGGCCAGAAGGCCGTCGTCACCAAGGCGAAGAAGTCCATCGCAAACTTCAAGCTGCGTGAGGATATGCCCATCGGCGCGAAGGTCACCCTCCGCGGCGACAAGATGTGGGAATTCCTCGATCGTCTGTTCAACGTTGCGCTTCCCCGTGTCCGCGACTTCCGCGGCATCAGCGCCAACGCTTTCGACGGCCGCGGCAACTATGCCCTGGGCATCAAGGAGCAGCTGATCTTCCCCGAGATCGAGTACGATAAGATCGACAAGATCCGCGGCATGGACGTCGTCATCTGCACCACCGCTCAGACCGACGAAGAAGCCCGCGAGCTGCTGACCCTGGTCGGCGCTCCCTTTGAACGCTAAGTAGGAGGATATCAAAAATGGCTAAGAAATCTATGATTCTCAAGCAGCAGGCTCCTGCTAAGTTCTCCACCCGCCGCTACAACCGCTGCAAGATCTGCGGCCGCCCCCACGCGTATCTTCGTGATTATGGCGTCTGCCGTATCTGCTTCCGCGAGTTAGCCTACAAGGGCGAGATCCCCGGCGTTCGCAAGGCTTCCTTCTGATCTTTTTCCGTTATACTTCGTTGAAGCTCCTTGGCGTACACAAAGTACGTCGGCGTCGCTTCGCTTCGTCTAACGAAAAAATCTCAAGAAGGACCTGCTGTTGAAGTTTTTCAACAGCCCGACACCTCGGAGCTTGAGCCTCCGAAACAAACTCATAACCACGAACGTTGCGATATGGACGTTCTGGCGATAAAGGATCGCGAAAGGTCAGTGTCAATTACGCGTGTTCACACGCGTGTGGGCACGTTTCAAATTGGCACTGATACCTCGTGACCTAAACGGTCCATGACCGTAACTCTAAATCAGGAGGATTTACACTATGCATATCACTGACCCCATTGCGGATATGCTCACCCGCATCCGCAACGCAAACAGTGCCCGTCATGACACTGTGGATGTCCCCGCTTCCAACATGAAGAAGAGCATCGCTCAGATTCTGCTGGACGAGGGCTACATCAAGAGCTATCAGATCGTTGACGATGGTACCCAGGGCACGATCCACATCACCCTGAAGTACAATGGCAAGGACAAGGTCATCACCGGCCTTCGCCGTGTCAGCAAGCCCGGTCTCCGCGTTTACGTCGGCGCAGATGAACTGCCCCGCGTGCTCCGTGGCCTCGGTATTGCCATCGTCTCCACCTCCAAGGGCGTTATGACCGACAAGGCTGCTCGCGCGGCTCACATCGGCGGCGAAGTCCTTGCGTTCGTGTGGTAAGGAGGGTATAAAACAATGAGTAGAATTGGTAAAATGCCCGTTGCCATTCCCGCGGGTGTCGAAGTCACCGTCGCGGACGGCAACCTTGTCACCGTCAAGGGCCCCAAGGGTACCCTGACCCAGCAGCTCCAGCCGAGCATGACCATCAAGCAGGAAGGCGCTGAGCTTCTCGTTTCCCGTCCCGACGACGGCAAGGAGAACCGCGCTCTGCACGGCCTGACCCGCGCTCTGCTGCACAACATGGTCGTCGGCGTCACCGATGGCTACAAGAAGACGCTCGAAGTCAACGGCGTTGGCTATCGTGCCGCCAAGGAGGGCAACAAGCTCGTCCTGAACATCGGTTACTCCCACACAGTGGAAGTCCCCGAGATCGACGGCATCACCATCGAGGTCCCCCAGCCCAACCAGATCGTCGTTTCTGGCTGCGACAAGCAGAAGGTCGGTCAGTTTGCCGCTGAGATCCGCGAAAAGCGTCCTCCCGAGCCGTACAAGGGCAAGGGCATCAAGTATGCTGACGAAGTCATTCGCCGCAAGGTCGGTAAGACCGGCGCTAAGAAGTAAGGAGGTGTGCCGATATGATTAAAAGACCCGATACCAAAGCACAGCGCATCAAGCGTCATAAGCGCGTTCGCGCCAAAGTCTCCGGCACTCCCGAGAGACCCCGCCTGAACGTTTTCCGTTCTGAAAAGAACATCTACGCCCAGATCATCGACGATGTTGCCGGCAACACGCTGGTCGCCGCTTCCTCCCTGGACAAGGCGATCGAGGGCAACGGCAGCAACAAGGCTGCCGCCCGTGCAGTCGGTAAGCTCATCGCCGAGCGCGCCAAGGCCAAGGGCATCGACACGGTCGTCTTCGACCGCGGCGGTTACCTGTATCACGGCCGCGTTGCAGAGCTGGCTGAAGGCGCCCGCGAGGGCGGCCTGGAATTCTAAGGGAGGAGGAAAATACAATGCCTAGATTTGAACGCGAACAGAGCGAATACATGGAAAAGCTCGTTTTCCTCAACCGTGTTTCCAAGACCGTGAAGGGCGGCCGCGTGGCCAAGTTCTCTGCTCTGATGGTCGTTGGCGACGGCAAGGGCAAGGTCGGTTACGGCCTTGGCAAGGCCGCTGAAGTCCCCGAGGCGATCCGCAAGGGCCTCGAGGCTGCCAAGAAGAACATGATCACCGTTACCCTTGATGGTACCACCATTCCTCACGAGACGATCGGCGAGTTCGGCGCCGGCCGCGTGCTGATGAAGCCCGCTGCCCCCGGTACCGGCGTGATCGCCGGCGGCGCTGTCCGTGCCGTCGTTGAGGCTGCCGGCATCAAGGATATTCGTACTAAGTGCCTGCGCTCCAACAACCCCAACAACGTTGTTGGCGCTGCGATCGAAGGCCTGAAGTCCATGCGCAGCGCGGAGCAGGTCGCCAAGATCCGCGGCAAGAGCGTGGACGAGATCATCGGTTAAGGAGGCAGAGCATCATGGCTAATTTAAAAGTTGAGCTCGTCAAGAGCTTGAACGGCAGACACGAAAAGCACATTGCTACTGCCAATTCCATGGGTCTGCGCAAGATCGGCGATACGAGCGTGCAGCCCGACAACGACCAGACGCGTGGCAAGATCGCCAAGATCGGCTATCTGCTGCAGGTCACTGAAGAGAAATAAGGAGGAACAGATATGGAACTGTATAATCTGTCTCCCGCCGCTGGTTCCACCAAGGAAGCGTTCCGCAAGGGTCGCGGCCACGGCAGCGGCAACGGCAAGACCGGCGGCCGCGGTCACAAGGGCCAGAAGGCCCGCAGCGGCGGCGGTGTCCGCGTCGGTTTCGAAGGCGGCCAGATGCCTCTGGCGCGCCGTACCCCGAAGCGCGGCTTCAACAACATTTTCGCAAAGCCCTATGAGATCATCAACCTGAGTGCGCTCGACAAGTTCGAGGACGGCGAGACCGTTACCGCAGAGGCTCTGCTTGCTAAGGGTATCCTGAGCAAGTGCGCGTATGGTTACAAGGTGCTCGGTAACGGCTCTGTTACCAAGAAGGTCACTGTTCAGGCCGCTGCGTTTTCCCAGTCTGCTAAGGAAGCTATTGAAGCAGCTGGCGGAAAGGCAGAGGTGGTCTAAGTGATTCAGACGATCCGTAAGGCCTGGGGCGTTCCCGAACTGCGCAAGAAGATCGTGTTCACGCTGCTGATCCTTCTGATCTTCCGCATCGGTAACGCGATCCCCGTCCCCTATATCAACACGACGCTGCTCGGCAACTATCTCGACAGCATGAGCGGCACCGTGCTTGGCCTCTACAACGTCATGTCCGGCGGCGCGTTCGCAGAAGCGACGGTCTTCGCGCTGGGCGTCCAGCCCTACATCAACAGCTCGATCATCATCCAGCTGTTGACGATCGCGATCCCCGCGCTCGAGCGTCTTGCCCGCGACGGCGGCGAGGCCGGCAAGAAGAAGATCGCCTCCATCACCCGCTACGCGACCGTGGCGATCGCCCTGCTTCAGGGCTTTGGCTACTACATGATCTGCAAGAACTACAACATCCTCGAGCAGCAGGGCATCTGGCCGGCGCTCGTGATCATCGTTTCGTTTGTTGCCGGTTCTTCGTTCGTGATGTGGCTGGGCGAGCAGGTCAATGAGTTCGGTGTCGGCAACGGCATCTCCATCATCCTGTTTGCAGGTATCCTGTCCCGCGTGCCCAACATGGTCACGATGGGTGCGAGCTACATCCGCACCAAGGGCTCCATCGGCTGCCTGTGGATCGCGCTGCTGATCGTCGGCATGCTTGCGATGGTCGTTCTGATCGTCCATGTCAACGAGGCCGAGCGCCGCATCCCCGTCCAGTACGCCAAGCGTCAGGTCGGCCGCAAGATGTACGGCGGCCAGGCATCCACCCTTCCCATGAAGGTGAACATGTCCGGCGTTCTGCCCATCATCTTCGCGCAGACCATCGCGTCCCTGCCCGCCACCATCTGGGCTTTCGTCGGCATTCCCGAGGAGGGCACCGTTGGCCGCAGCATCTACAACGCGATCGACACCAAGTCTGTGCTGTATCTGATCGTCTACTTCCTGATGATCATCGGCTTCAGCTATTTCTACGCTACCATTCAGTTTAACCCCGTTGAGATCTCCAACAACCTCAAGCGCAACGGCGGCTTCATCCCCGGCTTCCGTCCGGGCAAGCCCACGTCTGACTTCATTGCCAAGGTTCTCAACAAGGTCACCCTTTTCGGCGCCATCTACCTCGGCATCGTGGCCATCTGCCCGCTGATCGCCGGCAAACTGCTGGGCAACTCCGGCCTCGCCATCGGCGGTACCTCGGTCATCATCGTTGTCGGTGTTGCACTTGAGACGGTCCGCGCGCTGGAGTCTCAGATGATGATGCGCCAGTACAAGGGCTTCCTCGAGTAAGAGAGGCGTTTATGAAACTGATTTTATTGGGCGCTCCGGGCGCTGGCAAAGGCACGCAGGCCGCTGTCATCTCCCGCGAGTTAGGAATCCCCGCGATTTCCACCGGTAACATTCTGCGCGCGGCCATCCAAGAGGGTACGCCGACGGGAATGAAGGCCAAGACCTATATGGACGAAGGCCACCTGGTACCCGATGAGGTCATCATCGGCATCATTAAAGAGCGGCTCGCCGAGCCCGATTGTGCGAAAGGCTTCATCTTAGACGGTGTGCCCCGCACGATCGCGCAGGCGGAAGCTCTTGAGGCAGCCGGTATCAAGTTCGATCATGTCGTCTCCCTGGAGATCGCTGACGCGACCATCATGGAGCGCATGAGCGGACGCAGGGTTTGCAGCAAGTGCGGCGCAAGCTACCACATCGTGGCAGTGCCGCCCAAAGCCGAGGGCGTCTGCGACGTCTGCGGCGGCGAGCTGGTCACCCGCAAGGATGATAAGCCCGAGACGGTGAAAAACCGCCTTGCGGTCTATCATAGAGAAACAGAACCGCTCAAGGACTTCTACCGCGAGCGTGGGGTTCTGTATCCGGTGGAGGATATGGGGCCGGTGGAGGCCACCTCCAAGGCGATCCTCGCAATACTGAGACAGGATGGTTAAGATATGATCATTGTGAAATCAGAGCGCGAGATCGAATTGATGCGCCGAGCGGGAAAAATTACCGCGGCTGCCCGTGCGTTAGCAGGGGAAATGGTAAAGCCCGGCGTAACAACCCGAGAAATTGACAAAGCAGTGTTCCATTTCATTCGTTCGCAGGGCGCTGAGCCGTCGTTCTTAAACTACAACGGCTATCCCGCCAGCGTGTGCGTGTCCGTCAATGACGAGATCATCCACGGCATCCCGGGTCCCCGGGTGCTCAAGGAGGGCGATATCGTCAGTGTGGACGTGGGCGCATACATCGGCGGCTTCCACGGCGACTGCGCAGCCACTTACCCCTGCGGAAAAATTTCCGAAGAGGCACAGCGGTTGATCGACGTGACTCGTCAGAGCTTTTTTGAAGGATTTGCGCAGGCCCGCGAGGGCAACCGCATCTCCGACATCTCCCACGCCGTGCAGGCGTATGTGGAGGCGAACGGCTTCTCCGTCGTGCGCGAGTATGTCGGCCATGGCGTCGGCAGAAACATGCACGAAGCGCCCGAGATCCCCAACTACGGGGCTCCGGGCCACGGGCCGAAGCTGCTGCGCGGCATGACGATCGCCGTCGAACCGATGGTGAACGCGGGCACCGCAGCCATCCGCCAGATGAGCGATGGCTGGACCGTCAAGACCCGTGACGGCAAATACGCGGCGCACTACGAGAACACGATCCTCATCACCGCCGGCGAGCCCGAAATTCTGACGGCTCCGGCACCGTAAGAGGACGCCATGGACATTGCGAATCTTGTTCAGGCAACTGCCGGCAGAGAGCAGGGCAAATACTTCTTCGTGCTGGAAACAGACGGGGAGTACCTGCTGCTGGCCGACGGCAAGAGCCGCAGGATCGAAGCGCCGAAGCGGAAAAAGCAAAAGCATGTCCGCTTCATCGCAGAGAGCGCGGCGCCTGTCGCCGAGAAGATCAGAAGCAAGGAAAAAATCACAAACAGTGAGCTTCGTAAAGCCATCGCCGCATACAGCGGCAAGGAAAATCCGGACCAGGAGGGATAACACTTGGCAAAATCCGACATGATTGAAGTGGAAGGCGTTGTCGTTGAGGCCATGCCCAACACCACATTCCAAGTAGACATTGGAAATGGACACACGATCTTAGCGCATATTTCCGGAAAGCTCAGAATGAATTTCATCAGGATTCTGCCCGGTGACAAGGTCACAGTGGAGATGTCTCCCTATGACCTGACCCGCGGCCGAATTACCTGGCGTACTAAGTAATGGAGGTTTATCGACATGAAAGTAAGACCGTCCGTGAAGCCCATGTGCGAAAAGTGCAAGATCATTCGTCGTAAAGGCCGTGTCATGGTCATTTGCGAGAATCCGAAGCACAAGCAGCGCCAGGGCTAAGACTTAATTGGAGGTTAAAAAGTATGGCACGTATTGCCGGTATTGACCTGCCCAAGGATAAGCGAATCGAAATCGGTTTGACTTATATCTATGGTATTGGCAGAAAGAGTGCTCAGGAGATCCTGGCACAGACAGGCGTGAACCCCGACACCCGCGTGAAGGATCTGACCGATGCTGACGAGGCCAAGCTTCGTGAAGCCATCGACCACAGCTACATCGTGGAAGGCGACCTTCGCCGTCAGACCGCACTCGACATCAAGCGTCTGAGCGAGATCGGCTGCTATCGCGGCACCCGTCATCGCCGCGGCCTGCCCGTTCGCGGTCAGCGCAGCAAGACCAACGCTCGTACCCGCAAGGGCCCCAAGAAGACCATTGCGAACAAGAAGAAGTAAGGAGGGAGAATAGAATATGGCAGCAAACAATGCTAAAACCGGTAAGAAGGTTATCCGCCGTCGCCGCGAAAAGAAGAACGTCGAACGTGGTCAGGTTCATATTCGTTCCTCCTTCAACAACACCATGGTCACGGTGACCGATACGCAGGGCAACGCCCTTTCTTGGGCTTCCTCCGGCGGCCTCGGCTTCCGCGGCAGCAAGAAGTCCACTCCGTTCGCCGCTCAGAGCGCCGCTGAAACGGCTGCTACCGCTGCGATGGAGCATGGTCTCAAGACGGTCGAGGTCTTTGTTAAGGGCCCCGGCCAGGGTCGTGAAGCTGCGATCCGTGCCCTGCAGGCTGTCGGCCTGGAGGTCACGATGATCAAGGACGTCACGCCCATCCCGCACAACGGCTGCCGTCCCCCGAAGCGCCGTCGCGTCTAATCGAAAGAGGAGGTAAAAAGCACTATGGCAAAGAATATGCAGCCGATCGCCAAGCGCTGCAAGGCTTTGGGCATTTCTCCTGCTGTGATGGGCTATGCGAAGAAGACCACTAATCGCAACCCCGGCAGCCAGATGAGAAAGAAGAAGAGCGAATACAGCCTTCAGCTTGCTGAAAAGCAGAAGGTCAAGTTCATCTACGGTATCCTCGAAAAGCAGTTCCGCGGCTACTACGAGTCTGCCGCTGCCGCCCCCGGCAAGACCGGTGACAACCTGCTCATCACGGTCGAGCGCCGTCTGGATAACGTTGTTTACCGCATGGGCTTTGCGATGACCCGCCGTCAGGCCCGTCAGCTCGTCAGCCATGCTCACTTCACCGTCAACGGCAAGAAGGTCAACATTCCTTCCTACCTCGTCAAGGCCGGCGATGTGATCGAGGTCGCGGAGAGCAGCCGCTCTTCCGAGGTCTTCAAGCGCCTGATGGGTCAGGACGCTCCCGTGTTCCTGGTCCCCACCTGGATGGAGCGCGATAAGAACAGCCTCAAGGGCACCGTGGTTCGCCTTCCCGCCCGCGAAGAAATTGATGTTCCCGTTGAGGAGCACCTCATCGTTGAGTTGTACTCCAAGTAATCGGCGGCGAGCCCTCAACAGACACACGCAGAATTTTGGTGTGGACTTTGAGACCACAGAATGGAAATGGAGGGTAACTGCATGATTGAAATTGAAAAGCCCAAGATCGAGTGCGTGGAAGACCCCGCGAACGGCACCTACGGCAAGTTCACCGTAGAGCCTCTTGAGCGCGGCTACGGTATCACGCTCGGCAATGCGCTGCGCCGCATTATGCTCTCGTCCCTGCCCGGCACCGCGGCGACCTCTATCAAGATCGCCGGCGTGCAGCACGAGTTCTCCACCATCCCCGGTGTCAAGGAGGATGTGACCGAGATCGTGCTGAACGTCAAGAGCCTCATTACCCGTCTGCACAATACCGACGGCATCAAGACCGTCTATATTGAGGCTGTGGGCCCGTGCGAGGTCAAGGCCGGCGACATCAAGGGCGACAGCGAGGTCGAGGTCCTCAACCCCGACCTGCACATCGCAACGCTGGACGCTGGTGCGACGCTCAACATGGAGCTGACGCTTTCTCACGGCCGCGGCTATGTGTCCGCCGACCGCAACAAGACAGCGCAGACGGCTATCGGCGTTATTCCCGTTGACTCGATCTACACGCCCGTGTACAAGGTCAACTACACCGTGGAAAACACCCGCGTGGGCAACATGACCGACTTCGACAAGCTGACGCTTGAGGTCTGGACCGATGGCACCATCAGTCCGCGTGACGCCGTCTCTCTCGGCGCTAAGATCCTCTGCGATCACTTCTCGCTCTTCACCGACCTTTCCGACGCGATGGGCAGCAAGTCCACCGTCGTGGAGAAGGCCGAGGCGCAGCGCGACAAGGTGCTCGAGCTGACGATCGAGGAGCTCGATCTCAGCGTGCGCAGCTTCAACTGCCTCAAGCGTGCCAATATCAACACGGTCGAGGATCTGATTTCCAAGACCGAGGACGATATGATGAAGGTGAGAAACCTCGGCCGCAAGAGTCTCGAAGAGGTCATCAACAAGCTGGCCATGATGGGCCTGTCCCTGGCCAGCGAAGACAACAACTAATGACCGGCACCCTACGCCCACGCGTAGAACGACGGCCGACAACTTATCCTTACAAGGAGGAAAACCACTATGCCCGGAACTCGTAAGCTCGGTAAGACTACCGATCAGCGTATGGCGATGCTCCGTCAGCAGGTCACCGATTTCCTGGATAACGGCAAGATGGAGACTACGGTCACCCGCGCCAAGGAAATCAAGCCCGTGGCTGAGAAGATGATCACCCTCGGCAAGAAGGGCGATCTGGCAGCTTACCGCCAGGCGATGAGCTTCATCACCCGCGAGGATGTCTGCAAGAAGCTGTTCAAGGAGATCGCTCCCGGCTATGCTGAGCGCAACGGCGGCTACACCCGCATCGTTCGCACCGGCGTCCGCCGCGGCGACGCTGCCGAGACCGCGATGATCGAGTTGGTCTAAGAATAGGCTAACGTGCGGTCGAGGCGCTGCCGACGCCCGCCCGCAGGCGGGTGTGCAGCCGTGCAACCGCCGAAGGCGGCTCTTGGCACGGCGCTGACCGCGATGATCGAGTTGGTCTAAACCAACCCCGCAGTCGAAAGCTGAATTATAAGTAAAAAGCCCTTTTGTATGGCAGATCGCGAAGCCATACAAAAGGGCTTTTTATCGTTTCTGGAAAGGAAAATTGACTAGCGAGGCAGAATGCTGTCAAAACGCACAGAGCAGAGTGACTTGCCGATTGTATCAATTCCCGCTGTTTTGCAGCAGGATTCCCAAATGCAAAAAAAGAAGAGCGGAATTAGTTGTTCCCCCCTGACAGGGGTAACAACTAATTCCGGGGATCCCCCGACAGGTTATCGTGTTTACGATGCCTGTCGGGGTTCTTCTGTTTTCAGGGGTTGCAGGCTTTCCATGTCCTGATGCTGTTTGTCTATGAAGCCGATGCCGTTGTAGTAGATCTCCACGGTCTGCGGCGCGTGTTTAGACCACTTCACCTCTTTTTCGTGCACCACGATCTTCTCAATAAACAGCCGCAGCAGTTCCGGCGTTAGTTCCGTAATGTCCATGTACCGCTTCGCCTTGTCGAGGAAACCATCCGTCCCGCTCACCGTTTCCCGCAGGCGTTGGATGTCAGCTTCTTTCTGCGGGATACCTGCGGCGATTTGATTCTGCTCCTCCGTGTAACTGCTTGAGAGCATTTGGAACTGCTCTGTAGTAATGCGGCTAAGCACACTGTCCTCATACAGCTTCTTGAAGATGGCATCCAGTTCGGCTTTCTGCTTCCGCATGGCGGCCAGTTCTTTCTCCTGCCTGCGAATTTCACGCTGGATCTCGGCGGACTGCTTGCTGCCAATATAGGCGGCAAATTCTTCTGGACGTTCCCGTGCCATGGCCGTTACCCTCCGCAGATCCTCCAACACCACCTCATCCAGAACGCACTCCCTAATATAGTGGCCTGTGCAGGATTCTCCATCCTTCTTGTAGGTGCGACATGTGAAATGGTTGTAGCTGGCAGACATGGTACGTGCCCGGTGCAGCACCATATTGGAGCCGCAGTCGGCGCAGAACACAAGACCGGAATACTTATTCTGTTCTTCCATCTTCGTAGGGCGGCGTCTGTTCTTCCTCACCCGCTGCACGATGTCCCAGACCTCCTGGGTAATGAGAGCGGGATGGGTGTCCTTAAACACCAGACATTCTTCTCTGGAATGTTCCACCCGTCGCTTATCCTTATAGGACTTGGTGCTGTATTTCATGTTGACGGTATTGCCCAGATAAATCTCGTTTTCCAGAAGATTAGCAATGGCACTGTCAGACCAGTTATATGGATGTGCGGTGTCCAGACAGGTATGATTCATGCCATACCTGGTATAGGCGTACATGGTGGGCGTCAGCACCTGTTCTTTTTTCAAGATTCTGGCGATCTGGCTGGGGCCGTTGCCGCTGGCGCACATGGCGAATATCCTGCGGACGATGGCCGCTGCTTCATCATCTACCGCCAGCTTCTTTGTTTCCGGATCCTTGATGTAGCCCATAAGGCGCTCTGGTCCCCAGCCGTTCTCCACGCTCCGCCTTGGCTTTCAGCACCGCCCGGATCTTCCGGCTGGTATCTCGAATAAACCACTCGTTGAACAAGTTTTTGAACGGCATGAGGTCATTGCTCTCGCTGCTGTCAGTGTCTACATTGTCATTGATAGCGATGTAGCGTACGCCGAACATGGGAAAGCGTTCCTCAATGTAGAGACCGGTATGAAGTTGGTTACGTCCCAGTCTGGAAAGGTCCTTGGTGACGATGATTCCAATCTCACCGTTCTCCATGTCGGAAATCATCTGCTGAAATGCGGGCCTTTGGAAATTTCCACCGGAAAAACCGTCATCCACATAGAAGCAGGGATTGGGAAAGTGATGGTCTTCTGCAAACTTTTGCAGGATATTTTTCTGAGACGAGATTTGTCAAGGGTATTTTCTTCATAAGAGAGCGCCCTGCACAAAATCATGACAGGGCGCTCTCTAAATGAAGTATTGGAATTGATAACCAATCAAGTTTACTTTTTCTTGTCAATACTGAAACTTAGCCTTTCCGCACTAACTCAAGCGGGGATCGTTGCGCCAACCGCTGCAAATGCAGGTAAGTCGCCACAATATAAACAATCAGTTGCAGGACACCTGCCACAATAACCGCAATTGGCATTGATACGACTTCCGTTATCATATCGTTATATCCAATCGTGGCTGCACCGCTCAAACTTGTATTAAGCACTTCTGAAACGGAGGAAAACAGATTTAGTGTCGTAGCATTCATTGTAAGGATTCCAACAATGATCCCAGTTATTGTCGCAAGGATGATAGGTATTGCAGCTATCTTCCAGCTAAACATCACAGCGGTCCTTTTACCGGAACCAAGCGAAAGCATCAGGCCAAGCGTCCGCCGTTGACGGTTTACAAACAGAGCAAGAAATACGAACAGGGCCGCACCTGCTGTTATGCAGGCAGCGAAAAGAAGCTGCTGCGCACTGCTGTAAAATCCATGCAAAGTTTCAGCGATTTCAGTGTATCCGTTATCAAAGCAAAACAGAATGTTTGCCGGGTATCCATGCGATTCCAGTGCATCTTGGAGCGCAGATACCTTTCCGTTCTGCAAAACGTATGTAAAGAAAACGCCATTTCGACTACTATAGCAGTTTTCTGGCAGAGAAGTGTTAGGGGCAAAGACGGTATTCGGAAGGAAGCGATAGTCTGCGGTATCCCACAAGTCTGACTGTCGGTAAATCCCTATAATCTGATACGTTTTCGCATCACCCGAAACCCCAATCTTTTGGGAAAAACGCTGTGGCTGTACCTTCCATTCCGGAGCTGTTAAATCAGCAAGAGGGTTTGGACCCCAATAGAACGACAAATCAATGCTGTCCCCTATACCGAGTCCGCTTGCGAGGGCAGTTGTTTCAGAAATCAGGCAGACATTAGAGCCTTTTTTATAATCGTCCGCCCCAAAACTCCGTCCTTCTGTTACGAAAGAGTCCTTTTGATGGAAACAATACATGCTTTCCAGAAGATCTGTACCAATTACACTGACAGTATGATATTGCGTATCCAATTCTTGAACTGCGCTTCGCCATTCCACTCCTGCATTCGAGCTTAGAAAAACATCCAGATCCGTTTCCAACTGGGTCATGTATGCATCAAGGTATTGGTCGTTTAGCAACACACCTGTTTCAGAGCCGTCAATTGCATAGTCCAGTTGTGTTTCAGAATACAAGCCATGCCAATGTGTAACGGTCATTGTGCAGGAATCTATTGCATCAACCATGTCTTGCCCTAGAATGGTCGTTTTTTCACCAGAGGAATATTTTGCTATCGGCAGAAAATCTGGCGAAGCTGTTTTCTTTTCGTCCTCTGTCAAATCATAGGATATTCTAGACAAATCAATATCTTCCACAGAGCATCGGTGCGTTCCTGCCAACGTTGTACGCAGTTCCAAATCGCGGTCAATGTAATCTGATCCAAAGACCAAATACCGCCCTCCGGGACGGATATCAAGAGCATCTAACTCTTCCTGAGAGTTGCACCCTATGATGAGGCGCAGTGTGCTGCGAACAGCATAGTCCGGATGCATTTTAACAACGTTTTCAATCGAAGCAGTAACAGATACTGAAGCAAGTTCAGTAGACTCCGGCAGATTCGTTTTATCTACCGATGTAACCCGAACGATCATAATTGCCCTGTTATACGGAGAATCAAGGCTTGGCGCATATGTGCCGTCTTCCTTGCCGCTGGTAACACTCTGAATGGAGGGGCAATAAGCACTGATATATTTTTGTTGGTACGCACCTTTTATGACTGTTCCATCCGCAGCAAGCTGATCCATATACGCCCACATATCTTGACTTATTACACTTTCTTCATGGTGGAGCGTTAGCCCGTTGTACTCTGTTGCCACGTCTGCTGTCTCCGTTGTTGGGACACCAATGGTCACATAGCGCTCTTCAATTTGCGCGAGCGTTGCTTTAGCGGATGCAAATACGCCTGCGCTCAGGCAGATAAAAGCGGAGGCCATTCCCACCAGCAGGAAGATTGCAAACAAACGAACCGGTTGTCGAAAGAGCTGTTTCAAAGGGGTCATACAGTTTCCTCCTTGATTCTGCCGCTGTCCATACGGAATACAACATCCGCTGCTTTGGCTACCTCCAGATCATGTGTGACAACCACTACACAGCAGTTTTCTTCATGTGCCAGTCTGGAAAGCAGCTGAATAATTTGTGTGCTGTTTTCTGTATCCAGATTTCCCGTAGGCTCATCTGCGAGAATGATCTGCGCATGAACGGCTAATGTTCTGGCAATTGCGACTCGTTGCTGTTCGCCGCCTGACAGCATGGCAGGAAGTCGCTTCCAATAGCTTTCGCCCAGACCTACTTTTTCAAGAGCAATCTGCGCCTCTTTTTTTGCATCGGCATCGGAATGCCTCAGCAATTTTAAGGGATACATGACGTTTTCACAAACAGTCATAAGTGGAAACAAATTATAGCTTTGGTAAATCACAGACGCCTGCTTGCGACGGTAGATATCCACGTCTATTTCCCGCAAACTTTGGCCGCCGACTATTATGTCTCCGCTCTGCGGCGTATCCAATCCTGCCAGTAATGAAAGCAGCGTTGTCTTCCCACTTCCACTTTTGCCGACTAACGCATAAAAAGTTCCAGCACTCAAATCACAGGAGACGTCTTTTACAGCCTGAACAGTTTGGTATTTTGTTTTGTATGAATAAGAAACACTTTGCACAGATAATACGGACATACTACTCAACCTCCCGTAGTAATCGGATTCCGCTTTTTCCAGTTGCCATCAAGCAAGCTGTAATTGCCCCGACATTCATAGCAAAAAAGAGTGCTGCGGCCATGGCATATTGGGTGGCAGTCTCTTGGACAAACAGGATGAGAATTGTTCCAATAGCTGCGCCAACCAAAAACATCAGACATATCTCGACGAATACCATAATGACCGTTTCAATGCGTTTTGTACCAAGAGATCGTGCAATGGCAAATTCCCGCCTTCGGATATGAATATAGAAAAAACCTGCGGCAGCACCAATCATGACCTCTATGCAGGCAAAAATTGGTTTTAGTCGATACAGTGTTTGCAAATTTCGATTCAAAGCATTCAGTGTTTCGCGGAGTGTTTCATCATGAACTGTTACGGCAAACTGCTGATATCGGAGAACTGGAGAATTGTTAATTTCTTCCTGATGCCCGGAGGGGTCTACATTTGCGAAGTGACGCATCAGTATTTGCCGGAATTCGTCCAGCTCATGATTATCGCGCACTGTTGCGCTCAAGCTATCCCCCGTAATCTTCCCGTCCAGTTTTGTTTGTGCTGCTGCAACGCAGCTGAATGGGCAATAGATCGTTTGAGATTCCGACGAATACGTCCCAGCAATTTCGAGCGAAATCTGTGTGGAAGCTTCACCGGTCACAGCAGGCGACATCTGAACCGTCAATATGACATTACCATTATTATCAGTATCTTGCGACAGTTCTTCTGCCGCTGCGGTTGAAACGAGACACACCGCTTTATTTGAGGTAAAAATTGATTCGTCGTATCCTTCAAAATAAGTAATCGAATTTCCTGAAACGGGTGTCAATTCCGATGCGGCATCAACAGAAGTAATGCCAATCAGCTTTTGCCGACTCGAAAAGCCCGTCCCTTGACTGTAATAGACAGATGCTTTCAGGCAAACATCCTTCACATAGGAGGAAAATGCTTTTTCCTGAAGCTCCCCGCCATAGGCATATTTGTCAGAGAGAAAGTAGTTGATAATATAGTCTGTAATTTTCAGGTCATCGGTTTTCGTGCCAGTAAGATTGGATACGACGACAGTTACGGGAATCACTGCGTAGGCGCTCTCCATATCCTGTTCTTTCTGGCAAATGAATCCATCAAAGAGAGTAAAAAATGCACAAAGGAAAGCTATCAGCAATACAATGCTCACCGTCTGCCAAACGCCGCGCTTTAAGCGCACCTTTTCGTAGAAGAAAACGATCATTTAACTGCACTCCAATAATGCAAGCAGCGGCATGGGAGAAATATTCACCCATGCCGCTGCTCAGCTGTCACTTACTTATCTGTCAGAACCGGGAAAACAGACTGGGGCAGGATGCAATGCCCATTACCGGGGCAGCTGTAATGATCCCAATAGCCAGTAGTACGCCCGCACTGGAGACAAGAATGCTCATAGCGGACATAATGGAGGCTGCCGGAATGATAATTGTTTCCTGTGTAGGAATAACTACTCATTGTATGAGAGACGGTTGAAGAGGCACCATTTCCCAAATAGCTATTAGTGCACCCCGAAACAGTGCAGTAATACACGGGATAGACAGTCTTCAGATGAGTTTCATCATCAATCGGAATATATGTAGTATCATAATGGTCAAGACGCCACTGATGGGTATGCATTGTGGCAACTTCTTCATGAGTTTCAGCGGCGAAAGCCTGTGTCGGAATCGCTGCGAGGATAAAAAGGGCCAGAAAAACTGCGGCCAGTGACTTGATCTTTTGCATAAACAACGCTCCTTTTTATCTGATTTTTGTCTGATGTCTTCTTGGTTCAGCACATGAGCCAGAATCCGTTGAACAGACAGGCCATGTGCTTCCTCAAATGATTTTCATGAATCTTCCCTCCTTCCATGTAACCACATCGACAGTTAAATTGACGTCAATCCTATAGATAACGCAGGACTTTTCATCTGTAAAAATCAGTTGTTTGAATTTGAGTAAGAGACTCTTGCTTCTTTATCGCTTCCCCCAACAAAGCGTTCTCAAGCTCTACTTCACGTTGCCGATCTTCGCTACTACTTCTATCCGAAATAGTTTGTCCATTTTGAATCACGTCCAATATTGGAGGCTGATTTAGATCAATATAGTTGCTACCCTGAGCAGTACTTTCTTTTGATTGTCTCGGGTTTGTCATAAAACAGGCGACAACTGCCAAAACAAGTATCGCTGTCACGGTTATGATCCAAGTATGAGGCTTTCGATAAGAAAGTACAGCACGGATTCGTGTTTTCACATTCTTACTGCCAAAGGCCAGCGGGCAGGCCGCAAAAATACGCTGGTTTGCAGTGCAGGAGAGCAACGTCTGCGAATACGCAGCGCGCTGAGAATCACTCATATCCTTGATAGCGTATTCGTCACATGCCAACTCAATATCCTTACAAAGGAAATAATACGCAATCCAAATCAAAGGATTGAACCAATGAAGAGAAAGAATTAAGAACGCAATGGGCTTTAGCCAATGATCGCGGCGTTTTATATGCGCACGTTCATGTGCAATTATGCTATCCAATTCCTTGCTCTTTATATGGAACGGAATATAGATGCGCGGCGCAAACAGGCCAAGAATAAACGGAGCATTCACATGCTCGCTTTGATACACATTTGACGAGAGCCGGACAGCAGTTTTTACTTTGCTGCGGAGATGTACATAGCTTAATGCTTCAAACAGAAGCATTGCTGCCATACCAGTACACCAGACGATTCCAACATAAGGAACAGGAGCAGTGAAACCTTTAGCAGAAAGCAGGCCCTGCTCGGATGCCGAAAAGCCACTTATATCAGGAATGACACTCAAGCGACTTTCCAATGCGTTTGGCATGAGAAGCCGGATCCCAACAAAGCTCCACAATAAGGGAAACAGCCATTTGGGAGCCTTGCGGAATATGATGCGAACAAGTAGGACAGCCAGTACGAGCCATCCGGCATTGATGCTCATATTAAGCAGCTTCATAAACAATTCAGTCATCCGGATGCTCCTTCCGAAAACGGTCGATCATCTGCTGCATCTCTTGAATTTCATCTGCCGTGAGCTGTTGGCTTTTGGTAAATGCGGTCAAAAAAGCTGGAATCGAACCGGCAAATTTCTTCTCAACCAATTCTTCAATTTCAGCTGTCTGTATCTGCTCCTTGGATACCAGCGAAGAAACAATCGTATTCTCATTCTTTATCACGCCACGCTCTGACAAACGCTTTATTACCGTGTAAGTGGTAGTAACCTTCCAGCCCAGTTGCTCTGCACAAAGCTGAGCTAAATCTCTGCTCTTGATGGGTTCATGATCCCAAAGGATCAGGCAAAAACGGTATTCGCTTTCAAAAACTTTTGGTGTACTCATTCTAGCGGCCTTTCATTCTAATCTGTTAGTACTATTCTAACGGATTAGAGTGGAAAAGTCAATAGGGCTAATGTGCATTTTTATTTTTTAGCACTTAGCGCTGGAAGTGTTTGGACTTTTGCGGGTCTGACCGTTGCCGACGAATAAGTATCTGCCGCACCTGGCGCTCATCTGCGTCATCTCCGAGCAGGCGAGACGTTTCCTGTTTGGCACCGAGCAGCATAATAAGAGATGGCTTCTCATGCATGGCATCCTCTAACTGCTTTTCTGACTCCTTTTCCTGTGCGTAACGGATACTCTGCCGTGCTTCGTACAGTTCCACCGGATTAAAATCCGCAGTCTGCGCTTTCAGTTCAGCGTATTCATCCAAAGCCTTATCTAACTCGGCAGAGTATTTTTGCTCCTGCGCCTCCAGCTTTTTTAGACCGGCTTCCATGGTGGCAATATCCTTGCGGAACGCCTCTGCACCTGCATCCTCCGCATACTCAAATTTTTGCAAAAGGAGCGCCTTTTCGGAACGCAGTTCCTCCAATTCTTCCGTCAACCCTGCAATTCGGACAGCCAGCGTCTTGTGGCGTTTCACACGGTATATTGGCAATTCCATTTTCTCAGCAATCAGCGCCTTGCGCTCCCTGCTTTTTTCCTTAATTTGCTGCACCAGACCGGTATACCGTTCCAGCTCCGGCTTCCATACGGCGAGGGATTTTTGAATATGAGATTTTCCGCTGCGAATGTGGGAGAGCTGATAGCAGAAGATCAGCACACGGCTGCGCAGCTTTTCCAGCCCTTCCGCAATGGCGGGGACAGTACGGACGACCAGTGCGGCCAGCTTCTTAATTTCAACTTTTAACTCCCGCAGCAGTGCATTGTCGGCCTTGATCTGCCGGTTCAGTTCGCAGCGGTCAGAGACAATGCCCCTGCGCTCCAACGCCTGCGCTGCCACACCCTCGTGAATGGTAGGAATATCATCCAGCCCCCGTGCGGCGTTGCTGCGGTGGTCAATGCGTTCCTCCCGCCCGGCGCGGTCCAGACAGCGGTTGGACACGTCAGCCCACGCCGCCCGCCATGCTGCAAGCTGTTCCTCACTGTTCCAGCGTTCGGAGATGGGATTCTGCCTGCCGTAGCGGGTGCTTTTGGGATGCTTGTCAGCCCGGATAAGCCCCTGCGCCTCGGCAGCAGACGGTGTCATATACACCTTCTTTTTGCCGACCTTGTAGGGATATTGCTTCTCCCAGCCCTCGTTCTGTGCTGTCCTGAACTCGGCGGCAGTAAAACCGCGCTCCTCGCTGTTTTTCATGCAGAGATATTCCTTCTCAGTCTTGTACTGCCACTTACCCTGTTCATCCAGCGGGCGCACCGTCAGCAGAATGTGGGCATGAGGATTGTGACCGCCCGTGTCGTGGATGGCAGCGTCGGCACACATTCCATCCGCCACAAACTGTTCTCGGACAAACTCTTGCAGCAGCTCAATTTGCTCCTCACGGTTCAGCTCTATGGGCAGGGCAACCACAAATTCCCGCGCCAATCGGCTATCTTTGGCCGTCTCCACTTCCTCTACGGCGTTCCATAGCTTTTCCCGATCCTGCCATTCCTGCGGGGCATATTCCGGCAGAAACACTTCCTGCCAGACAAGTCCCCGCTTTTTCGTATAGTCATGCTGTATCCCATCGTAGTCGTTATAGAGACGGGAACAGCTCAGATAGGCGGAAGCAGCCACGGCGGAGCGTCCCGCGCCCCGGCTGACCACCTTTGCCTCCAGATGATAAATTGCCATTGTTCGTTTACCTCGTTTTCTTTTTTCTGTTTCTCTTTCGCAAAAGAGAAAATGGACGGGCTGAACGCCCGTCCACCTCTGCGGCAAAGCTGCCGGTGGCAGGTTTGCGCAGGCAGGCGGCAACAGGGGTAGAGAATTTCTGCCCCAATTCTCTGCGCTTGTCGCAGGGAATTTGCCGTCTGCACAGACGATGACAGCAGCATCCGCAAATGCTGTGGCATTGTCTGGAGGCTTCCGCAGAAGCCGCAATCCCCCTCGGAGAGCGCACGGCTTGCCAACGGCAAGTACCACTGCCCCTTCGGGGTGGTGAGTAAGTGCGCCCTTCGGGAAAAAAAAGAAGAAGGCCCCCGGTTTCCCGGAGACCTCCCAACGGAATTCAATCGTGCTGCGGCAGCTTCTGCATCAGGTAATCCTCCAGCTCAGACAGCTCTACCGTCCGCACTTCCGGCAGCACCTTTTCCAGAATCGCGCCCTCCTGAATGAGCCTGCGCGTCCTCGCTTTGCGCTCCTTGACACGATCCCGCGCCTGCGCTTCTTCCAATCGGTGCTGCGCCTGCAACAGCTTCTTTTCCGTATCTGTCATGTGAACATCCTCCTCACTTCCGCCTCTGCCAGACGATCTCGTAGCCCAGCGCGTCGGCAAGCTGGACGGCTTCGACATAGCGCAGGGATTCCCGCTGGAGCTTATTGGACAGGTTGGAAACGCTGTCAGACCAGCCGTGTTCGTCCCGCAGCAGGTCAACCACCTCCTGCATGGTCATTCCCTGACGGACGATGTACGACTTGATCTCATTTCTCAGATTGGATTTCATCAACTTATTACCTCCATATTTTCGTGATATTGGTTTTTGAGTAAGTGAACTGTGTACGCTTTGCGGTGAAAAATCTGCCGTGCCGCAAATCCGCTCAGATTTCTGTCCGTGATGCCCTGTTCACAATGGCACCCTACCGGCTTCATCGTTCTGTGCGAGAACATACGGAACGGCAGGATATGCCGCAGTCCGGTGCAGCGGCTTCACGCTTCGGTAAATCACCGGACGATATAGTGCGTTCGACCTGCGGCGAAAACCTTCACGGATTTCACAAGGATTGTTTTTGGGGCTGCAAAATCGAGCTGTCGGTGTACGGCGTGTACGGCAAGCCCGCCTTCTGTACGCTTCTGTACGCCGGTTTTGCGTACCAGCCGCCGATTCAGCGGCAGATTTTACACGCTGCCGTGAAATGCTTCACGGTGCGCACAAGCAAAAGCGTTTTTTTAGGATGGAATCAAAAACAGCCGTACAGAGTGTACGGCGTGTACGGCAATTTTGAAGTCCGCTCCTCATTTTTAATATGGCAGCGGATTGACCACCTCAATGCCCACAAAGCCCCGCACCCGCTTACCGCCGACATGGACATTGTTGGTGGCCTCTACATTGTAAAGCTGCTCATTTTGTGCAAGCTCGGAGCTGACACGGTTGGCAGACATAGGCTTCTGCGCGTTATCATCGCACCATCTTGTGTAGGCTTCATAGATCGCCTTGGAGCTGGCTTCACTGTCTGCCCGAAAGCGGATATAACCCTCAGATTGCAGGAACTCGATCACATTGTTGCTGCTGCGCTTGACCGTCTCCATGTTTTCTCTGGCTTTGCCTGAAATGCTGAACTGATAGTTGTTCCCGATCAGCCGGTGCAGCCCTTCCAGACACCATAGAAAAATACCATCCTTCTCCCGCAGCAGCTTGTCCACCAGGAACGGATCGTCTGCTCTGCCTGCGGGCCGGTCTTTGGTGGTCAGCACAATCTGGCGGCGAAAAAATCCGTCGGACTTGTCGTGCAAGGCTGTCAGCGCACCGTTGCCGAAACAGAGAAAACGCACATAGAGTTGGCTTTGATAGCTCTGAACACCCTTGCGCTCCATGTCCATTTTGCACTCCGAAGTCACGATGGATTTGATATAATTCGTCTTGGGCAGGGCGCTCATGTCCATATCATCGTCCACCATCAGGAGCTTGTTTTCCAAATCCGCGCGGCTGAACCGGTTGCTCTCGACCTTCTGGATGCTGGTGGTATTCATGCTGTCGCCCAGCAGCGAGCGCATGACAAGTCCGATACGGCTTTTGCCCTCGCCGCCTTTGCCGATGAGCATGAGCATTTTCTGCCCCTTGGTGGTTGGCAGCAGACAGTAGCCGAGAAACTCCTGCAAGGTGGGAATGTCCTCTGGTTGCAGCAGCTCCGATAGGAATTGCAGCCAGCGGTTTGGTGCAGGTGCATCAGGATTGTAAGAGACGGTCAATCGGTTGTTGCAGTAGCTCTTGTCGGCGGTGAAGCTGCCGTCCATGAAGTACGTTCCGTTGGAAACATGGATACGGTCCGTCTCGATGGGCAGCGGCGGCGAATACGCTTGCAGCTTGATGCTGGCAAGCAGATTTGTTACGACTTTGGACAGGCCAGAGGTCAGTACCCCGGAGATTTCCTCCAGAATGAGATTGCCGATCTGCCCCTCGTCCTCAATGAGACCGTCAACCGTGAACAGCCGTCCGCGCACACACTTCATGGGATGCTTGTCCAAAAACTGCTGGCAGAACAGCACCTCATTGATGTGCCTGCCGTCGTACCAGTCAGGCCACGTCTGCGGTGTCATATCCATCTTCCAATTCCTCCTTTTGAATTTTCTCTAATCTCTGGCGCAGTTCATCCAGCTTTCCGTCCGCCATCTGCTGTTGAACCACCTCGGCACGTTCGTGGGAATCCCCGGCGCACAAAATATCCAAGTAATATTCCGTCTGGTCGAGGTTGCGGCAGGCTTCTACGAACCGGGTGTGAACAGGCTCGTCAGGCGACTGCGGCGCATACCGCACCTTCCAGTTCCGCAGCACATGGGCATAATCCGACAGAACAGAAAAGCACAGCCGCTCGTTTTCCATGAGCTGCTGTGCTTCTGTTCGGATGCGCTTTGCGCGGAGCGCCGCTGCGCTGGGCGGTTTATCCGGGCTGAGATGAAAGTCTGCCATCAGCTTCCGTGCCGCATCGTAGGGCGAAAGCTGAAACAGCCTGCCTACAAAGTCGATTACGTCTCCGTGTTCCCCACAGGCGAAGCAATAATAGTGGTCGTCGGCCACATACAGGCTGGGATGCCGGTCGTTGTGAAAGGGGCAGAGAGCTTTGCCGTACCTGTTCACATCGATCCCGTACAGCTCTGCTGCTTCCCGCAGATTGACATTCTCTTTTACGATTTCAAAAATACGCATGATACCTCCATTTCTGCGCAAAAACGGCGGCCTGCCCGATCTGGGACAAGCCGCCGTCTGTGTCTTTTCTTATGCTGTTTTCGTTTCTTCCTCGTTCTTAGCTTCTCGCAAGGCTTTCTTCCGTGCGCCCTGCCGCTTGATCTGCGCTGCATACCGGCAATCATCGCCACAGTATTTGACATCTGACCTCGTTGTGGTGAAGGCCTTGCCGCAGTTTTCGCAGGTACACGCCCGGCTGCGGCTCTCAGCCGCCTCCTGCCGGTAGAATTTTGCCCGGCAGTTGGGGCCGCAGAACAGGGTATTTGTCCGCTTGGATTCAAATTCCTGCCCGCAGCACTTACAGGTCAGCATGAAAGGCTGACCGACAGCGTGTTCCCCTGCCTTGATTTTTTGATACCGTTCGCGGCTTTTGATGCGGTGCCGCTTGAGCTGTTCCTGCCGCTTGCTTTCTTCCTCGGTCAGCTCCGGTGCGGGTAGCTCGAATTGCCCGATAAAGCGAAGGTGGATCTCCACCTCCTGCACCCGGTCGCCGTCAATGCGCTCCGGGGCGTGGACGATGATTTTCTCAATGAACTCGTTGATCATGGGCGTGGTCAGCTCAGAAAAATCGGTGTACTTCCTTGCCAGCTCCAGAAACTGCTCCACACGGGCGGTGTCCTCTGCAAAAGCGGACAGCTTTTTTTCTGCTTCTGTGACAGATGTTTGCAGCGCTTTTTGCTCGGCTTCGTAATCTGCCAGCAGACTGTCAAAGCGCTCATCGGTAATGCGCCCGATAGCAAAGGATTCATAGAGCTTTTTGATGATGGTGTCCAGCTCGGCGATGCGCTTTTTGTCCTTGTTCAGCCTTCGCTTGGCATCCTTGGCCGCTTCTGCCTGCCGGAGCTGAGAGGCAGAGCGCACCTTTTCCATAAACGCCTCCTGATTGGAAATTGCAAAGGTGCTGACCGTGCGGATGGTGTCCAGAATCAGGGTACGCAGGGCCTTGGTCGTGATATAATGGCCGCAGCAGGCAGTTGTGCGCTTCTGACGGGCAAGGGTATAGGAAGAACAATCGAAGAAGTCAGATGGATAGGGATTATTCTCCGTTCCGCCTTTGGAGCGATGGTTGTACATTTTTTCGCCGCAGTCGGCGCAGTACAAAAGGCCGGTCAGCGGATTCGCTTCCCCCAGCGTGTCGATGCGCTTGGGCGTCTTGCGGAGCTTTTGTGCAAGCTCCCATGTTTCCCTGTCCACAATGGCCTCGTGGGTATCCTCAAAGATCAGCCAGTCCTCCCTGGCATTCATCACGGCGTTTTTATCCTTGTAGGACTGCTTGTGGGAGCGAAAATTCACCGTATGCCCCATATACTCCGGCTTGGAGAGAATCTGCCCCACGACATAGCCGCTCCAGTTATAGGGATTGGCAAATTCCTCTTTGCTTTTCCAGATGCCCTTGCCCTGCTTGCCGAAGTACACAGCAGGCGTTTCTACCTTATCCTCAAAGAGAATGCGGGCAATATCGTAGGGGCCTTTGCCCTCAATGGTCAATCGAAAAATGCGCCGCACCACGGCAGCGGCTTCCTCGTCGATCAGCCAATGGTATTTGTTCTCTGGGTCTTTCTTGTAGCCATAGATAGCACAGTTGGTGGTAGGCTTGCCGGATTCACCCTTAACGCGGATGGCGGTTTTCTGTTTGCGGCTCAGGTCGCGCAGATACCATTCGTTCATAATGTTGAGGAAGGGGGCAAACTCATTGCTGTTCTGATCGTCGCTGTCCACGCTGTTGGCAATGGCGACAAAATGAACGCCGTGCTGCCGGAAGAATACCTCCGTGTAAAATCCGGTTTGGAGGTAGTCACGCCCCGCCCGGCTCATGTCCTTGACGATCACATGGGCGACTTTGCCTGCCTCAATATCTGCGATGAGCTGCTTCCATGCCGGGCGCTCGAAATTGCCGCCGCTCCAGCCGTCGTCCGTATAGTGTCGGCAGTTGGTGTAGCCTCTCTGCTGGGCATAGCTTTCGAGGTATTTTTTCTGATTCACGATGGAATTGCTATCCCCGGCATTGTCATCGTCGCGGGACAGCCGCTCATAGAGAGCGGTGATTTTGCTTTCAGTCTGTTTCACGCTCATGATGCGCTCCTTTCAGACTGTCGGCTCATTTGTGGTGCCTCCATTATACCATAGGTTCCGTCACTTGTAACCATATCATTGCGTACAATCCGTAAAATTTTATCCTCCATGGTCTCGCCGCCGCTTTCGTTGAACACGACTCTGACCTTGTAGGTGGTGCCGCCGATGCGACGGATGATAAACTGCTCTCTTTTGTTCTGCTCCATAGGCATCCTCCTTGCGTGATTGGTTGGTTTTTGATATAATGTGGTTGGTTCCGTTGGCTGTAAGCCAACCGTGTCTTTCTGTTGGTTTTCCATGCTCCATATCCTCCTTTTCTTTGTTGATGGCCCGGAAAGTAATCTGTGTAACTTGCGCTAAGATTACTTCCTCTACTAATAGGAGAAATACGGGGTGTAAATCGGAACTGTTTTTGAAAAAAAGAAAAATATTTTTTCGGGGAGGTGAAGCTGTCGTGGAAGCATGGGAGGATGAACTGCTGTGGGATGATGATTTTTCCGACGAGGAAGAAGGTACCGAGGAGCAAATAGAGGAAGCCGACCTCGAAATGGATGAGGATGGCTTTGCTGATTGGGCGGATGCGTCTGACACTGCGTCGGTGGATGAGACGCTGGAGGAAGCGCTTGCCGAGGAACGCACGCTGGAGCTGGAGAGCGAGCTGGAGCAGGACGAGCATCCCAGAGACTATGATGCCGAGCTGGAGGACGAGGAGGAAGAAGCCGCGCCCACCAGTGAGAAGCGACTTAAGCGGGAAATCCGCGCAGAGGCTTTGCGGCGGCTGGAGGAAGCGGCCCGGACGGAATCCGACTTTCTGACTGTAGTGGACGAGTGGAACAAACTGGACAGAAATCGGGAACGCCGGGAGCGTGACCACGAAAACCTGCGTGGGGATGTGCCGTTAGAGTTTCAGGCGGTGCCTGATCCGAAGATCGCCCCGCTGTGGATGAATCTGCCGAGGTTTCGTCAGCTCTGTCAGGGAAATTTTCTTGACATCATCTTCTCCTGTCCCTACGAGCTGCATGAGCTGACAGCGAACCGTTTTCTCTCCAAGCTCTTCTTCACCCTCAGTGATGAACAGAAGGAGGTGCTGTACTACCTGTTCGTTAAGCAATACAGCACCACAAGGCTTGCCGCCATCCGTGGGCAGTCCGACCGGAACATCCGAAAGCTGCGGATGACCATTCAGAAGAAGCTGCAAAAGCGGATGTACGAGCATCTGAGTGAAAAGCTGGAGAAGGATCGGGGTCTTACCCTGCGGGAACGCGAGTTCATGGAAGAATATGAATCGCTATTGCAAACCATGGGCAAGGATGCCGTGATTCGCAGGGAGAACAAAACAAAACCAAGAAAAAAGAAAGCCGCCCTTGACGATGCCAAGGACGGTTGATACAATGGTAATATGGTTAATATATAGATAGATTACGAATTGAGAGGAACAGCGTCATGAACAATCTGTTTGCGCAGTCCCGTTCCCATTGGGTGCGGTATGACCGCTATGAGATCAAGACCGGTAAGGACGGGAAACGCTATATCACGCCGGAAAAGACGGCAAAGCCCGATGTCTATAACCCGCTGAAGGAATCCTCCGAGATGGTGTTAGAGGCATTGAACGTGGGGATGCTGATGATGAACCGCAGTCCGGAGGATGAGGTGGAAAAGGCAATTCTGGCCTTTGTGACCCATTACGGTCTGTTGGGTCTGATGACGGCTTTGCCCACCACGCCGTCTTTCATGGATTATGAAGCGGTTTATCTGCCGAAGAACCACTTCATCAAGGAAGAAAGTATGGAGACAGAGGACTACCTTGCTTTGTTCTATCCCTTTGACAAGCTGGATGTGGTAAAGCGGGGCGTGGAATCCAACTGGAATGTCTCCGGGGACAGAACGATGATTGCCCTGACGATGACCTTCATGGATGAACCGATGGCGAAGAACATGAGCTTCCAGCGTGAATATGCCGAGCCATACGATTGGGTAGCGCAGCAGTTCAAGGATTGGGCGTTCACGCTGACCACATCCATCTTGTACTACAATGACTACGACAGCATTGACGAGGATACAAGAAATCTTTACCGCAAGGCCATGGCTGCCTTCGGCGGCATTGCGCCCAGCTATCATATTGAGCTGCTGGAGAAACCGACGATCTATTGGGACTTCCATTCGTTGCTGCTGGGCATCCAGATGATGTTCAGCTTCATGCTGGTGGACGATGCAAAACCCCTGCGGCTGTGCAAGCACTGTCAGAAAGTATTCCTCGGCAGCCGGGCCAATTCCGCATTTTGCAGCGCCCGGTGCAAGAATCAGTATAATGTCTATAAAACACGGGCAAAGAGCCGGGAGGATAAAGGCAATGGATGAAAACATGGCGCTTACCCCATATGAAACAAGAGAAATTATGTTTTATAAGACCGATAACGGCGATGTCAAGGTTGAAATTCTGCTATATCAGGAGAATTTATGGCTGACGCAGGCGAAGATGGCGGAGTTGTTTGAGGTGCAGAAAGCGGCCATCTCAAAGCACCTGAAGAACATCTTTGCCTCCGGTGAATTGATGGAGGATTCAGTTGTTTCCGTTTTGGAAACAACTGCGGCAGACGGGAAAAAATATCCCACACGGTACTATAATCTGGATGCGATTATTGCGGTCGGTTATCGGGTGAACTCCAAAAAGGCCACCATGTTCCGCATATGGGCAAACAGGATATTGAAGGAATACATCATCAAGGGCTATGTCATGGACGATGAGCGCCTGAAAGAGCCGCAGAACTTCTTCGGGAAGGATTATTTTGAAGAACAGCTGGAGCGCATCCGTGACATTCGTTCCAGTGAACGGCGCTTTTACCAGAAAATCACGGACATATACTCCCAATGCAGCGCCGACTATGACGTGGACAGTCCTGTGACAAAAGAGTTTTTCGCCACCGTACAAAACAAACTGCATTACGCCATTACAAAGCACACCGCAGCGGAGATCATCTATGACCGGGCAGACAGCACGAAACCGAATATGGGCTTGACAACGTGGAAAAATGCACCGAGCGGCAGAATCCGCAAATCTGATGTTGTGATAGCAAAGAATTATCTGGACGAAACCGAGATGGGAAGCCTGAACGAAATCGTCACGATGTATCTGGATTATGCCGAGCGGCAGGCACGCCGTGGAAACATCATGTATATGAAGGATTGGGTCGCACGGCTGGATGCGTTTTTGCAGTTTAACGAGGAAGAAGTGCTGCATCATAAGGGGAAAGTAACAGCGGCCATCGCAAAAGCCTTTGCCGAGAGTGAATTTGAGAAATACCGTGTCATTCAGGATCGGCAGTATCAGAGTGATTTTGACCGACTTGTAGCCAGCACTGAGGAAAAGGATTAAAACGCAGAAATGCCCGTTATCGGCCATGCAACCGATAACGGGCATTTGTCATTCATATACAAGCTCAGTCAGAACGATTTCCTCCGCACGATTGCGGATGCTGTTCATGCGGCGCACCCATTCCATTTGGTCGGCGGCTTTGAGCGCTTCGGTCACGTCTTCCTGCCTTGCCATATCGGAAACGATGATTGCCATACGCTCGTTGCAGGCTTGGTCGATCTCGGCAAGGTGCCGATGTAGCATTCCGCTTGCGAGCAGGTTTGTGTAGAGAATGGGGCGATGTTCTTTCAGATAGCTGCGGCGCATACGCCCGTACTTGCCGATCTGGTATTCCGCTTCGTCCGGCAGCGCAAGGTTCGGGATAAGATAATCACCCTCCTGACGGTAAGTGCCGCCCATTTCCTCAAATAGAGATTTCATAAAAATCAGCTCCTTTTTGTGTTGATTTGCAGCGGTTATAAGGCTTTTTTGGCTCCTTTCCTACAACTGCTGTTCCATTCACCACAAATGAGCCGCAGTCATATGTATTAGGTGGGAGAAACCACCCTTTACATAGTAACTCTTGATTCTGAATGCTGTTGGAATCGCCCTTCAGACCGTCATCCTGGCTGAGACGGCAGTACAGGGCGGTTTTCTTCAGGTTTGACATTGTCTCTTGTCCTCCTTTGGGTCAAACCGTTCAGAGCATTGTGATACCACAATACCCTGAACGGCCTGAAATGTCCAGCCCTTTAGGCACACATCTTTCCCTGCTGAAACTCCAGTTCCGCCAATGCCTTCAGCTTGTCCGCCGGGGTCTCGGTTCCCTGTTTCGGGAACACAGAAACCACCCGAATCACTCGTCCGCAGGAGATCTGAAAGCGTTCCGTGCGGATGAACTCGTCCTCATGTGATTTGCTTGTGATAGGCTGCACCTCTTTCTTCTTATTCGGGGGGACTGCGGCGTTTCCTGCCCCACACGGGCGTTCTCCCACTCTGGCAGGCGGTTCGCCCGGGAGGTAAGAGAAGGCCCCACACGGGGCAACACAGGGCCAGCATGGGGCACCGCCTGACCGCTTTCGGCAATGTTTCCCAAAGCGGTTCTCTGCTTCTGCGCCGCACCCCTCATTGTCCTACCCGAAAAAACAGCGTGGTGAATAACCAGAAATTTAAAAATTCTACAAAAAATTTGATGGTGCAGGGTGTTTCATTGACCCCCTGCCGCCGAAATTGAGGGTGTCTGCCAGACACCCTCATCGCAGAAAATCCATGCAAAAAATTGGAGGACAGACCCTTGCAAAGTCTGTCCGCTGATGGTAACATGCCACAAATCGCAGAAGGAGGCATGGAACATGATGTATGCTTTTTTGATGATGGCAATGACACTGCTGGGCGGGATCGTCCGTCTGGCACAGGCTCTGCGGCTGTCTGTGCCGCTGCTGTACGGCGCACTGGTGATCACGGTGTTTCGCCCGTGGTATCTGACGCACACTGCATTGGCAGATGGCATTTTCTTTGTACTGGTGGGCCTCGTGGCACTGTCCTGGGTGGTGTCCCTGATCCGTGTGGTGAGAGAAATGGTAGTGTGACGATAAGGTTTGGCAAGATTGCCAAACCTTACTTTCTGACAACCTTGTTAAAAAGCAACAACGGGTTCGGTGAATTCACCGAACCCGTTGTTTCATATAAACCGCTTTTGACAAGATTGTCAGAAGCGGTATTGAGATTGGTGAGGAAGGGTTGACAATATTGTCAACCCTTCCTCACTTCATGCCGCTTCCATTTTCATGAGTTTCCCTTTCAAGGCCGGGTTTGGCAACCTTGCCAAACCCGATTTTACATACTTACATTCCGGCAATTCTGCCGAAAAGTTTCCGCCCGCAGGCGGCATGGGGGACTGGGGCGAGCCCCAGCAAGCGCGTTTGTCATACAAATGCTATGCTTGCGTCAACGCCGCCACAGGCGGCGTTGGTATCTCAAAGGTGCCGATAATACTCCTTATGAGAAAATCGGCGATGAAGTGCGGTCGCTGGCGGATGAGGTACCGTTTGACATCCCCGATTCGTGGGAGTGGGTGCGTATTCGCTCCTTGGGAGAGATTGTGCGCGGTAGCGGCATAAAGCGGAACGAAACAGTTCAACAGGGTCTCCCGTGCGTCCGCTACGGTGAGCTCTATACAACCTATCAGACATCGTTCACTTCAGCTGTTTCATTTATTGCCCCTGATCTCTACGAGAAATGTAAGCATTTTTCGTATGGCGATGTGCTCATGACTCTTACCGGCGAGAATAAGCCGGATATAGTCCAGCAGCTTTTCTTGTCCGTCCATCCTGATACCCCCGTCAGATTGATTTTTTCCATGATACCATATCTGGGAGTATGGAGCCAGAGAAACCGGCGATTTTCTGCTGGTAAATTCTACGCATTTAGAGCGGCACTATGGCGGGGATAGGATAAAACACTCACATACCCCGCCGACTATGCGGGAAAAACCTTGAAATATAGGGCTTTTTAAGGCCCTAAATGCGTAGGTTGGTGCTTTGTTGCGATATGCTCCACGGTTACGGTGTATTGTTCATATTCTGTTTTCGGGAATCTTTATGAAATCTTCAAAATTGCCCGGTATGCTATCCGTAAAATCAAAGAAAGGACTTGATTATATGGATATGATTTTGAAAACGACTGACCTCTGCAAAAATTTCAAGGGGCAAATGGCGGTAAACAATGTGTCACTGAACATCCGGCGCAACTCGGTTTATGGTCTGCTGGGGCCGAATGGGGCTGGCAAATCCACGATCTTAAGAATGCTCACCGGCATTTTGCGCCCCACATCGGGAAGCATCGAGTTTGACGGCCACCCGTGGAAGCGGAATGATCTGGAGCATATCGGTGCTTTGATTGAGATGCCCCCGCTTTACGAAAATCTGACTGCATACGAAAATCTCAAAGTCAGAACTACATTGCTCGGCCTGGACGATGCACGAATTAACGAGGTATTGCAAATTGTCCAGCTCACGAATACCGGCAAGAAACGGGCCGGGCAGTTTTCTCTTGGTATGAAGCAGCGGCTTGGTATTGCTATTGCATTGCTGAACAGTCCCCAGCTTTTGATTCTGGATGAACCGACTAACGGCCTTGACCCTTTAGGGATTGAGGAACTTCGAGAGTTAGTTCGCTCTTTTCCCTGCAAAGGGATTACAGTTATTTTGTCCAGCCATATTCTGTCAGAAGTCCAGCAGATTGCAGATCATGTGGGTATCATTGCTGGCGGCGTCCTTGGATATGAGGGAGAGCTTCGCGCCGGTGAAGATTTGGAACAACTCTTTATGGATGTTATTCGCAGAAATGGTAAGGAGGGATATTAAATGGAGATGGCATATATTCAGGCAGAGAACCTAAAGCATAAGAGAACTTTCACAAAAACGCTGATCGTTCTGGCCCCGTTTGTAACTGCGCTTATGAACTTTTTTGCCCCTCTTTGGTTCCAGCTCAATTCTTATAATTGGTGGTATATCCTGCTTTATCCTGGATTCCTTACGCTCACCTGTGCCTTGATTGAACAGCGGGATAATGGCAAACTAAAATATCGTGCCGTTGCTTCATTGCCTGTTTCGCAGAACAAAGTCTGGAAAGCAAAAATTGGAGTGGCCGGTATTTACTCCTGTGTGGGGAATTTCATTTTCCTGGCGCTAAATCTGTTGGGCGGTTTTGCAATATTAGTTATCAACGAAATTCCCCTGACAATCGGAATTTGGCAGGCTGCGGCCGGAACAGCTTGTATTGTCATTGCAAGCCTATGGGAAGTTCCGCTGTGCTTATGGTTATCAAAAAAAGTTGGTATCTTTGTCACGGTTATTCTTAATGCCGGACTTGGAAGCGTTTTAGGGATTTTCACGGCTACAACCTCTTTGTGGATGATCTGCCCGTATAGCTGGGTGCCGCATCTTATGATTTCCGTGTTAGGTATTTTGCCTAATGGTGAGCCGGTTGCAGATCAGAGTACGGCAATGGCATTTTGGATGATTATACTTGTATTGGTCATTTCGCTGGCCTGGTTTGCGGCGCTGTCATTTTTAACTGCAAGATGGTTTGAGAAAAAGGAGGTGGGGTAACTATGGTATCTGTGGTTCGCTGCTGGAAAGCAGAATATCAGAAGTGTAAACATAGCATTTTGCTCTATATGCACAGCATGATTCCGATTATATGTGCGGCGATTTTTGCGGGTTACTATCATATATCCAGATGGGAACTGGCAACCAAAATCAGTGCCTATCTGGAAGTGCTGGCCGTTGCGTTCCCGTTTCTGATCGGCATTATTGTAGGCCTGGTTGTTCAGATCGAAAATCAGGCCGGGCATTATCAGCTTTTGTTGGGAACAATCCCATCTCGCATGGCAACGTATATTGGTAAACTTGGTTTTCTGATGATCTGTGCTTTTGGCGCAACATTTTTAGCGTTAGGAACATTCGCTGCACTATATAGGGATGCTCCGGCAAGCCTTTACCTGAAAGCAGGGATTCTATTGTTGATTACCATGCTTCCCATTTACCTGATTCATTTGTTTGTGGGAATGAGCTTCGGAAAAGGTGCATCTATGGGATTGGGAATTGCAGGGAGTTTAATAGCTGCCCTTATGATAACAGGGCTTGGTGACGCTACATGGAAATATATTCCCTGGGCCTGGGGCGTTCGTGCTATGGATTACACTGTGCTTGCATGGGATAGCCCCCAACTGTATGCACAGGTAAAAACCGATTTTTTCAGCGGTATGATTATTTCTGTATGCTGCACTGCTTGTCTGCTGATTGCCAGTTTGGTTTGGTTTCATGGTTGGGAGGGAGGTAAAAACAGTGAATAAAAAGTGCCTGTTTGCCGTGGTAATTGTGCTTGTAAATCTTATATGCTTATCGGCCTGCGGTGCGCTCCGCGATACCGCCGATAAAAATAAGGCGTTAAATGAATCCCTGCCGTATTATGAGCTGAACGCCGCAAACTATGATGAAATTTCATATAACGGCCTGACATATACCATAACGGATGAATGTCTTGAAATGTCAGAACTGCAAGAAGAAATCGGGCAGGTATCGAAACGCTTCAAAAATGTGGCGGGGGAAGATTTCAGTTTCGGCTACGTTTACAGTATTGTGGATGTGGATATAAGCAATGCCGTAGCTGTAAATATCAACAATGAATATCGGAAAGCTGACATTAAAAATAATGATGAGTAACCTCGACAATGTGGTATAATGGGGCGGGAGGTGATTTTTTGACCCACTTACTTGTGGTTGACGATGAAGTTTCTATCTTGGAATTGATTAAGAACAGTTTGGGGAAAGATGGATATTTGATAACAGTCTGTCAAAATGCGGATGATGTAGACATCAAAAAGCTGCATTTCTATGACCTCATTCTTTTGGATGTGATGATGCCTGGCACAGACGGGTTTGAGTTTTGCAAACAGATCAGGAATATGGTAGACTGCCCGATTCTCTTTCTGACCGCAAAGACATTACAGGAAGATATATTGTTTGGATTGGGCATCGGTGCGGATGATTATATTACGAAACCTTTTCGTATTCAGGAGCTTCGCGCCCGTGTCGCGGCACATTTACGCAGAGAAAAAAGGGAGCATCACAGCACACTTTCATTTGAGCCTGATATAAGATTTGACCTTTCCGCAAAGGTACTGTATGTTTCAGAACAGCCGGTTCCCCTTACCAAAAGCGAGTATTCAATCTGTGAATACCTTGCGAAAAACCGGGGACAGGTTTTTACAAAAGAACAAATCTATGAAGCCGTTTTCGGGTTTGATGGAATAGGCGATAACTCTACGATCTCAACGCATATAAAAAATATTCGTGCGAAATTGGAGCATTTCAAAATAAGTCCGATCAGCACCGTATGGGGGATAGGATATAAATGGGAGTGAAAAAGAAACCTACATTGAAAATATTGTTTCGCCAGTTTGCTATCTCCCTCATTGTCATGCTGATAGCGGCAATTATTGTCCCTTCTGGTTTGGAGGGACTTGCTGTAAATGCTGGATTAGCTACAAGAGCAAATCTAAGTGAATTGCAGGTAAAAGAGATCATTCCAACGCTGACGATTGCCCCGGATATTACAAAGGTTGTGATTCCACAGGGATGCGGCTACTTAATTCTGGACAAGAACTTTAATGAGCTTTACAGCAATATGGACGATGATGAAAAAGAAATTGCCCTGCTGTACGCAAAGGGAGAATATATTGAATATGCTACGGGGAGGCAGTTTGCACTTGTTGTCCGGGAAAACGAATTTTGCGTTTTAAGGTATTATATTGGTTCTCAATTTACAGTGTCATGGCTACCAGAATATTTTCCATCTCCTGACACGCTTGCATTTATCCTGATGGCTGTAAATTCGCTGCTGGTCATTATCATACTGACCGCCAGATTTGCTAAGAACCTGCGTACACAACTGACCCCGCTTTTTGAAGCAACTGCGGAGGTTTCAAAGCAAAACCTTGATTTTGAAGTAGGACACGCCAAAATCAAAGAGTTTGAAGATGTCCTTGCATCTTTTTCAGATATGAAAGATAATCTGAAAATTTCGTTAGAACGGCAATGGAAAACCGAACAGACACAGAAAGAGCAAATCGCCGCGCTTGCCCATGATTTGAAAACGCCTCTGACGGTTATTCAAGGAAATGCTGATTTACTCACAGAAACAAATCTTGATGATGAGCAACGATTATACGCTGGTTACGTCGTGGAAAGCTCCGGCCAGATGCAGTCATATATTCAAACCCTGATTGATATATCACGGGCGGCGGTTGGTTATCAGCTCCATATTGAAAGTATAGACTTGCCAGCGTTCATGCAGCACTTGTTCGGTTATATGGAATCACTATGCCGGACAAAAGAAATCCGGCTGCAAATGAATACTGTTTCACTCCCTCAAATGCTGAAATTTGATAGGGTGCTGATAGAACGTGCTATTATGAATGTTATCAGTAATGGGCTGGACTACTCCCCGCAAGGCGGAACGCTTTATGTGGATGTTCAGAGTAACAACGGTTTCGTGGAAATTTCAGTCACAGACGAGGGAACGGGGTTTTCTAAAGAGGCATTATGCCACGCACAGGAACGGTTCTATATGGGCGATCAAAGCCGCAATTCAAAGTTACACTTTGGTATGGGTCTATATATTACAAATTCGATTATGGAACAACATAATGGTCAGCTTATTTTAGAAAATTCAAAAGAAACCGGCGGCGCAAAGGTTACTATGAAACTTCCTTGCTGATTTTCCGATAGTGTAATGGACGTCTTTTATGTCCGTCCATTTTTCAAATCTTTATGGAATCTTCAAAAATTCCTCTTATCATGTATCTAAAGAAAAAACATCTGCCCAGCGGCAGAAAAGAAAGAAACCGCTGCTGGGCAGACCCATTTTCACGCTTAATTTATATTCACTGGTGGCGGTTTTGAGAAATCAAGGCCGCTGCTTTCTTTCTGTCATTCCCAGCAGTTAAAGGCATGGCGGCCCACGGGAGGACGCCGCCATGCTGTTTTACTATCATTATAATCTAATCCACTTCTACCGCTTAAAAAAAGCCTTGCCCCGCCACGGGAATATTCCGGCTATGAGTATGAACTATACCATGTAAGAAAACAACAAAACGCTTCAAATCGTCGCCCGGTAGGTTTACGACCTGCCGGGCGATTTTTGTCGATTTTCGCGGATTGTCATTTCCAGCAAAAAATCAGATGGAAAAGGAGGCGGTCAGCAGACCAGGGCCAGCATAGGCTCCTGACAACGGACAGGATCATCCTGCTCACTCCCCACGGAAAGGGGGTGAGAAGATGAAAGTTACCCCTGATGATTACGGGAGGCGCTGCCAGTTTGACCATTTTTGCAAGCTGGTACTGTACCATGAAGCCGTTGACTACTTCCGGGAAAGGAAGCGTCAGCGTGGCTGGGAAACATCCTTTGAAACGCTGCCGCTTTCGGAACTGGACACGCTATGCACGATAGATCAGTACCCCAGTGACAGTTTTATATTTCCGGCCTATGGCTGTGAGCTTCAGATCAGCGACGGGCTGGTAGCCGCTGCCTTTGCCAGCTTGCCCCAGCCGGGACAAAGCATCTTGATACTGCATTGTGTCCTGAAACTGACGGACGGCGAGATCGGCGCGGTGGTGGGAATGTCCCGCAGCGCCGTCCAGCGGCACAGGACTAAGACGCTGGAAACCATGAGAACAAGACTGACGGGAGGTATTGCAGAATGAAGCAGGCCAGATATAAGGAGCCTTTGCCCCTTGCAGTGATCGAGGCGGCCCGCGCCGGTGACGCCGGGGCCGTGGAACAGGTCTTGCAGTATTACAACGGTTACATAAACAAGCTCTGTAAGGTGCAATTATGAGAAGTTCCTTTTATACACATAGATTGTACCAGAATGCAGCCTCGTTTTCAACGAAAAGCCACTGACCCTGAATAATTCAGAGTCAGTGGCTTTTTCAATGCTACTTGAACGGTAATTTGAAATGTTGTCCTTATGCGTAGGTAACTTTTGCTTCCGCTCTTCTTCATTATGGATTCGTTTGCTCTTACAGCATATTCAGCACGAGCGTCAGGACGATGAACGCAGCGCCGACCCACTTGGTGGCACGCGCAAGACGGGCATCCGTGCTCTTGGCCTTGTTCTTGGCCATGAAGGAATCGGCCACGCCGCCGATTGCACCGCTTAAGCCGGCGGACTTGCCGCTTTGGAACAGGACGATGCCGATGACGATGAGACCGCAGAGAAGCTGAAGAATCGTAACGAATAAAGTCATGGTGAAAACCTCCAAATTGTTGAACGTGTGATCACGCTATATTCACAGGTACTCATAATACCATAGAAAGGTGCGGAAAGCAAGCCTATTTTTCAATTTCTGCCGCTTTCTGCGCTCAGAGCATTGCGACCTTGGGGTGCGGCAGGCTGATGGACGGAGCCTCGGGCGGCTGCGGCTTTTTCGGGGTGGCCTCCTGCGCGTGCAGCGCGCGCTGCGCCGCGGTGAGCATCAGCTTGATGCGGTTGAGCTGGTTCACTTCGCTCGCGCCGGGGTCATAGTCGACAGCGACAATGTTTGCGCCGGGATAGGCCGCGCGCAGCGCCTTGATGACGCCCTTGCCGACCACATGGTTCGGCAGGCACGCAAACGGCTGGATGCACACGATGTTCGGCGTGCCGGAGGTGATGAGCTCTGCCATCTCACCGGCGAGGAACCAGCCCTCGCCGTACTGGTTGCCGATTGAAAGGAAGGGCTTGGCAAGCTCCGCCACATGGTTGATGGCCATGGGGGGATCAAAGCGCTTGCTGGCCTTCAGCGCTTCGATCGCGGGGCGGCGCATGCGCTGAAGTGCCGGAATGCCGAGCTTGGCGCTGGCCGAAGCTGTCCACCCCTTTCCAAGGTGGGTGTGCTTGAAGTCCTGCTCATAGATCGTGGCGGCAAAGAAATCGAGAAGATCGGGAACGACCGCCTCTGCGCCCTCGCGCTCCAAAAGGTCGACGACGTGGTTATTGGCGAGCGGCATGTACTTGACGAGGATCTCACCGACGACGCCGACGCGCGGCTTTTTGAGCGTTTCGTCGATGGGCAGCGCGTCGAAATCCTCGACAATGCCGCGGCAGAGCTGGGCGTAGCGGTACTTGGGATGCTCGCTCGTCAGCGAGTCGATGCAGATGTCGCGCCACTTGCGGTGCAGCGCGTTCGCGCTGCCTTTTTCGAGCTCATACGGGCGCACGCGGTACAGGCAGCGCATCAGCAGGTCACCAAGCACGATACCGTGCGCGGCGTCCAACAGCAGTGACGGCGAGATGCGGAAGCCCTCGTTCGTCTCCATGCCGTTGGCGTTGAGCGAGATGACAGGGATGTGTTCAAGGCCCGCTTTTTTGAGCGCGCGGCGGATGAAGGCGATGTAATTGCTCGCGCGGCAGCAGCCGCCGGTCTGCGACATGATGAGGGCGAGGTGGTCGGTGTCGTACCGGCCGGAGGTCACGGCCTCCATCAGCTGGCCGACCGCCGTGATCGAGGGATAGCAGGCGTCGTTGTTGACGTACTTGAGGCCCGCGTCGATGGCGGCGCGGTCGTCGTTTTGCAGTACCTCAAAATTATAGCCGTGGTGGCGGAAGATAGGCTCGAGAATGTCAAAATGGATGGGACTCATCTGGGGGGCGAGGATGGTGTAGTGCTGCTTCTGCATCTCCTTGGTGTAGTAGACGCGCTCGAACGGCTGTACGTGAGAGGTCGAATGGATCCCGCGCTCGCGCCGCATGGCGACGGCGGCGAGCAGCGAGCGGATGCGGATGCGCACCGCGCCGAGGTTGTTGACCTCGTCAATCTTGAGGCAGGTGTAGAGCTTGCCGCCCTGCTCCAGAAGCTCGCAGACCTCGTCGGTCGTGACGGCGTCGAGACCGCAGCCGAACGAGTTGAGCTGAATGAGCTCAAGATCGTCGCGCCCGCAGACGAATTCCGCCGCGGTGTAGAGGCGGGAGTGATAGACCCACTGGTCATTCACGCGCACGGGGCGCTTGGGGACAAAGTCGATGGGCAGGCAATCCTCGGTCAGCACCGTCAGGCCGTAGGCCGCGATGAGCTCGGGGATGCCGTGGTTGATCTCGGGGTCGACGTGGTAGGGACGTCCGGCGAGCACAATGCCGCTGCCGCCGTTTTTCTCCATGTCGGCGAGTGCCTTCGCGCCCGCGGCGCGGACGTCGGCCTTGGCCCTGCGTTGCTCTTCCCACGCGAGGTGGGCGGCATGGCGCGTTTCCTTTTCGGGAATGTTCCATACTTCCTTACAGAACTGGACGAGACGGTCGGAGGCGACCTTCTCGTTCGTGAAAGCGAGGAAGGGATGCAGGTAGCGCACGGAGCCGTCGGTCACGGCTTCGACGTTGTTCTTGATATTCTCGGGATATGAAACGACGATCGGGCAGTTGAAGTGGTTCTGCGCGCCCGGCACTTCCTGATGTTCGTAGAACACGCAGGGGTGGAAGATGGTCTTGACGCCGTGGTCGATAAGCCACTGGGCGTGACCGTGGGCGAGCTTGGCAGGATAGCACTCAGATTCCGACGGAATGCTCTCCATGCCCAGCTCGTAGATCGCGCGCGTGGAGAACGGGGAGAGGATGACGCGGAAGCCGAGGTCGCGGAAGAACGTCGCCCAGAACGGATAGTTTTCATACATGTTCAGCACGCGCGGGATGCCGATCTCGCCACGCGGCGCATTTTCCGACTCGAGCGGGGGATAGGCGAACATGCGCTCACGCTTGTAGGCGAAGATATTTTCGCCGGGTTTGGCAGCGCTTTCGCCGCGCAGGGCTTTTTCGCAGCGGTTGCCGCTCACATGGCGGCGGCCGCCGGGGAAGACGCTGACCGTGAGCATGCAGTGGTTCTGGCAGCCCTGACAGCGTGCGGCAGAGGTCTTGTACGTGAGCTGCTCGATCTCCTCAAGAGGGAGCATTGTGCTCTGCTGCCCGTGGTAGCGGTCGCGCGCGAGCAGTGCCGCGCCGAACGCGCCCATGATGCCCGCGATGTCGGGACACGTGACCTGCGCGCCGGAGATACGCTCGAACGCGCGCAGCACGGCCTCGTTGAAGAACGTGCCGCCCTGTACGACGACGTGCGAGCCGAGCTCGCTCGCGTCGGAGAGCTTGATGACCTTATAAAGAGCGTTCTTGATGACGGAGTAGGCAAGGCCGGCGGAGATATCGGAGACGCTTGCGCCCTCCTTCTGCGCCTGTTTGACGTTGGAGTTCATAAACACCGTGCAGCGCGTGCCGAGGTCGACGGGGGCCTTGGCAAAGAGCGCTTCGTGCGCGAATTCCTGCGCTGTCATGCCAAGGGAGTTGGCGAAATTTTCGAGGAACGAGCCGCAGCCGGACGAGCAGGCCTCGTTCAGAAGCACCGTGTCGACCGCACCGTCCTTGAGCTTGATGCACTTCATGTCCTGCCCGCCGATATCGAGCACGCAGTCGACCTTGGGGTCGAAGAACGACGCGGCGGTGCAGTGGGCGATGGTCTCGACCTCGCCCTCGTCGAGCGAGAACGCGGACTTGAGCAGCGTTTCGCCGTAGCCCGTGGAGCAGGAGCGCGCGATATGTGCGCCTGCGGGAAGATGCTCGCGCAGCGTATGTACCGCCTGCATGGCAGTCTTGATGGGATTGCCCTGATTGTTGGCGTAGAACGAGTACAAAAGCTCGCCCTTTTCGCCAACTAACGCGAGCTTTGTCGTCGTCGAGCCCGCGTCGAAGCCGAGAAAGCAGTCGCCATTATACGTTGCAAGATCGCCGCGCGGCACGACCGCCGTATGGTGACGGGTGCGGAAGGCCTCGAGGTCGGCTTCGTCTTCAAAGAGCGCCGGCAGGCGCTTTAATTCAAAATCCATCTGCACGCCGCTGTCGAGACGCTTGATGAGCGCGCTGAGCGGCTGCGCCTTGGCGGGCGTTTCGTCGATGGCCGCGCCGGTGGCGGCGAAGAGATGGGAGTTTTCGGGGTCGATGGTCGTCTCATCCGTCAGCTTCAGCGTGCGGATAAACGCGGCCTTGAGTTGGGGGAGGAAGTGCAGCGGCCCACCTAAGAACGCGACATGGCCGCGGATGGGCTTGCCGCAGGCAAGGCCCGAAATGGTCTGGTTGACGACCGCTTGGAAGATCGAGGCGGCAAGGTCGGCCTTCGTCGCACCCTCGTTGATGAGGGGCTGGATGTCCGTCTTGGCGAACACGCCGCAGCGCGCGGCGATGGGGTAGATCTGCTGATAGTGCGCGGCCTCGCGGTCGAGACCCGAGGCATCGGTCTGCAGCAGGGCGGCCATCTGGTCGATAAACGAGCCGGTGCCGCCGGCGCAGACGCCGTTCATGCGCTCTTCGAGCCCACCTTTGAAGTAGATGATCTTGGCATCCTCGCCGCCGAGTTCGATGGCGACATCCACCTGCGGCGCGACGCGCTCGAGCGCCTGCGCGACGGCGACGACCTCCTGCACAAAGGGGATGCCGAGCGCCTTGGCAAGGTTGATCGCGCCGGAGCCGGTGGCGCGCAATTCGAGCGCGCACTCGCCGAGCGCTGCGCGCGCCTGCTTGAGTAAGTCGGACAGTGCGCGCTGTGTGTGGGACAGATGGCGCTGGTACTGCCCGAAGATCATTTGTCCGTTTTCATCCAGCACGACGAGCTTGACCGTGGTGGAGCCTACGTCGATGCCTGCTTGATACGTTTTCATGGGGAACCTCTCTTTTCATGTCGATGCGATTTGGCGGTAAAAGAGTCCCGCCGATTTTCAAATTATCATTATAATTGTATGTCTGATGAGGACAAGAAGTAAAGTTTAGGGTCTGTTAAGAAAATGAACAAAAATTTACAAATATTTTTGGCTTGACATACCTCGCAACTCTATGTATACTACAAGCATAGATACTCTATGTATCATCGGAGGTGCAACATGAAGAAAAAGAGCATTGACCACACGCAGCTTCTACTGCTCAAGCTCCTCTCGACCGAGGACATGTACGGCTACCAGATCATTCTGGAGCTGGCGCGCCGTTCGAGCAATGTCTTCGAGATGAAAGAGGGCACGCTCTACCCCGTGCTGCACGGCATGGAGCGCGAGGGCTATGTGGAGGCCTATGAAAAGGCGGCGCCCACCGGCCGGATGCGCAAGTATTATCACCTGACGCGCGCCGGGCGCGCGGCGCTCACCGAAGAGGAGCAGAGCTGGCAGCGCTACAGCGGCGCGGTGAACGCCGTGCTGCACTTTGCTTAAAAAAGGGTGAGGCTATGAACAGAAACGAGTATTGCGACCGCGTGCTCGCGCAGGTCGGCCGGCTGACGGCTGACGAGGCGAACGATCTGAGAAATGAGCTCGCCGGTCACATCGAAGACCACGCTGAAGCGCTGGTCGAGCACGGCTATACGGAGGACGCGGCCTACGGGCGTGCGGTGGCGCTGATGGGAGACCCCGAGGAGACGGGGCGGGCGCTGCGCGCGCAGTACGGCGGCTGGTGGCTCGTTATCGTGCAGCGCGCCGCGATTTTCGTCACGATCGTCGCCTGTGTGCAGGGCTTTTTCATGCTCCTGATGCTCGGCGGCGTGTACGAGAGCATCCGCGACCGGTACGAGGTGCAAAAACCGGGTGAGGGCTGGGAGCGTTGGAACACGGAGACGCCGGGCACGCGCATTCCCATCGGCGATGATATCGTGCGCATTGATGCGGTCTCCTGCAGTACCCAGCGCGCAGAAGTGCAGTTGACGGCCTTCGACCGTATTCCCGGCGGCGTGGTCTATGCGCGGCTGCTGCATACGCTGCGGCTGGAAAACGAGCGCGGTGAGGTGATCGACGAATGGGAAGACTGCGATTATCCAAGCTGCGTGAGCAGCAGTGGCACGCTCTATGTGTGCATCGCGAGTCACCGCGTCAATATCGAGCCGGACGATACTTATATCAGGCTCATTTATGACCGGCTCGGCGAGCATGTTGCATTGGAGATCCCACTGCCGGGAAGGGAGGCGCAGCCGTGAAAACGATCAAGCGAAAACCGAGCAGAATGCGCCGCGCGGTCAGGAGCGTTGCCGTGCTGCTGTGCGTGCTGGCGGCGTATGTCGTTCTGTCCGACATGAAGCTCACACCGCGCGCGGCGATCCGCATGGGAGAGCAGTATTACGGCATCTATGAGCCGACGCGCACCGTTGCGATGCAGCGTATGCGCATCGGTTGGCAAAACTACCGCGTCTATCTGACGGCGGGAGAGAACTCGCTCTACTGCGGCGCGGCACGGCTGACTCCCTCCGGCTGGGACATCATTTTTATGGGCGATGCGATCTCCTGTGCGGATGGGGAAAGCGTGCATGTCGGCAATTGGTGCCCGGGCTCGCTCAATAAGATCATCGGACAGGAGATCATATTCGGCCGCGTCGACGATCCCAACATTGCGCTGCTCACCATTGAGGAATGGGGCGGCAGAGACTGGACAAAGCCGGGGTGCGAGAATGAAAAACTCCGCAGGCTGCGTACCGTCACGGTGGAAGAATTCATCGAGGACGGCGGCTGCCGCTATTTCCTTCTTGACGCGCGTGAGCGCGAGGAAAATACAAGATCCTATGCGGCGGAAAAGGGCGTTCTGTATATTACGGGCTGCGATGCCATGCACCGGGAAATTCTGCGCCGGGAAATTGAGATCGGCGCAAACAGCCTCCTATAGGCGCGGAGCGGGAGCGCGGCAGCTTTGCCGCGCTCCCTTTGCATCGATGCAAGGGAGAGGAGGCATGAACTTTCGGTGAATTCTTCCGCGCACACGTTGACGGTAAAAGGTCAAAATGGTATCCTACTCTGGAATTCTTATTTTGATTTACTCAGAAAGAAGGCAGGATATGCTGAAGCTGCAACAGATCGTCAAGGATTACCAGGCGGGCGACACCACCGTCCACGCGCTGCGCGGCGTGAGCTTACAGTTCCGTGAGAGCGAGTTTGTCGCCATCCTCGGCCATTCAGGCTGCGGCAAGACGACGCTTTTGAACATCATCGGCGGCCTTGACCACTACACGAAGGGCGATCTCATCATCGGCGGCAGATCGACAAAGGACTTCTCCGACGCCGACTGGGACAGCTACCGCAATCACTCCATCGGCTTCGTCTTCCAGAGCTATAATTTGATCCCGCACCAGACGGTGCTGAGCAACGTGGAGCTGGCGCTCACGCTCTCGGGTGTGAGCAAGTCAGAGCGCCGCGAGCGCGCGGTCAGGGCGCTTGAGAGCGTGGGCCTTGGCGACCAGCTCGACAAAAAGCCGAACCAGATGTCTGGCGGCCAGATGCAGCGCGTCGCCATCGCGCGGGCGCTCGTCAACGATCCGGACATTCTGCTCGCCGACGAGCCGACCGGCGCGCTCGACAGCGAGACGAGCGTGCAGGTGATGGAGATCTTGAAGAACATCTCCAAGGACCGCCTCATCATCATGGTGACGCACAACCCCGAGCTTGCCGAGACCTACGCGAGCCGCATCGTGCGCTTAAAGGACGGCGAGATCGTGGACGACAGCGCGCCGTATGAGGAGGACGTGGAAGAAAAGCCCGCCGCGGGCAAGAGCAAAAAGACCTCAATGAGCTTTGGCACGGCGCTGTCACTGTCGCTCAACAACCTGATGACGAAAAAGGGACGGACGTTTTTAACGGCCTTTGCCGGCAGCATCGGTATTATCGGCATCGCGCTCATTTTGTCGCTGAGCAACGGCATCCAGACCTATATCGACCGCGTGCAGGAGGATACGCTATCGAGCTACCCCCTGACGATTGAGAGTGAGAGCATGGACATGTCCAGCATGGTCAGTTCGATGATGGGCGTCCATGCGCAGGACGAGGGTGACGGGGAGCAGCATGACCTCGACGCCGTCTACTCCAACAACATTATGTACGACATGATGAGCTCGTTTGCCTCGGCGGAGACGCAGACGAACAATTTGAAGGACTTCAAGACCTATCTGGAGGGCGACAACGAGCTTTCGCAGCATATCAGCTCCATTTCCTATGACTACGACCTCGGCATGAGCATCTATGCCAAAGACACCGACGGCAAGGTCTTCAAGTCCGACGTGACGGAGCTTTTGCAGACCTGCATGAGCGAGCTCTACGGCGGCGATTACAGCAGCTATTTCGAGCGCTTCGGCTCGGCCTACTCCGCGATGGAGACCTGGGAGCAGATGCTCCCGCCGCAGGATAGTGAGAGCGGCGAGCTCGTGGGCGGCCTCCTGCACGAGCAGTATGACCTCATCTACGGCTCCTGGCCGCAGAATTACGACGAGGTCATGCTTATCGTCAACAAGGACAACGAAATTTCCGACCTTGTCATCTATTCGCTGGGCCTGAGCGCACAGGACGAGGTCGTGGAGTCGATGCAGCACATGCTCGACGGCTCGGAATTCGACAGCAAGGACATCCAGAGCTGGAGCTATAAAGACCTGTGCAATATGAGCTTCAAGATCGTCCTGCCCGCTGAGCGCTACCAGTACGATTCCGCAAGCGGCACGTATACCGACGTCAGCACGACGGACACGGGGCTCGACTTCCTCTATAACTCCGACGATGTCGGCACGCGCGTGAAGATCGTCGGCATCCTGCGCCCGAACGAGAACGCAGTGTCCTCGATGCTCTCCGGCGCGATCGGCTATACGTCCGCGCTGACGGACTATCTTGTCGAAAAGGCGGGACAGACCGAGATTTTACGCAAGCAGAAGGCCGACCCCGCGACCGACGTTATCCTCGGCCTGCCGTTCCTGACCGATGACTACTCCGTGAGCGACGAGCAGAAGGAAGCGGACGTGACCGACTATCTCGAGGGCCTTTCCGTCACCGAACGCGCCGCAGCCTACACCGCGATGATGAGCGTGCCGAGCGAAGAGTATCTCTCCGCCATCGTGGACCAGCAGATGGGCTCGCTCGACCGCGCGAGCATCGAGCAGATGGTCATTTCGACCTACGCCCAGCAGATGAGTGTGGATGAGGCGACCGTCAAGTCCTATATCGCGCAGATGGACGACGAGACGCTTTTCGGCTACGTGGAGCAGTCTATCCGCGAGCAGGTGACAGAGCAGTACGCCGCGGGCGTGCAGGCGCGGCTATCTAACATGACAAGCGATCAGCTCGCCATGGCGCTCGACCTGGCGCTCGAAAAGTCGCCCGCTGTCACGCCGCTGACGAGCGAGCAGTACAACTGGCTTTATGATAACTACATGCCTGCGACGGTCTCGAACGGCACGTATGAGGACAATTTGAAGCTGCTTGGCGACGTCGACCTCGCGAGTCCCAAGACCATCAACATCTACGCCTCGACCTTTGCCGACAAGGATGCCATCGCCGATGCGATCGAGCAGTATAACAACAGCGTTTCCGAGGATGACCAGATCGATTACACCGACTATGTGGCGCTTCTGATGAGCTCGGTCACGACGATCATCAACGCCATCAGCTATGTGCTTATCGCATTCGTCGCGATCTCGCTCGTCGTGTCGAGCATTATGATCGGCATCATCACGTATATCTCGGTCCTCGAGCGCACGAAGGAGATCGGCATTCTGCGCGCCATCGGCGCGAGCAAGCGCGACATCTCGCGCGTGTTCAACGCGGAGACGCTCATCGAGGGCTTCTGCTCCGGTGCCATCGGCATCGGCATCACGCTATTGCTGATCATCCCCATCAACCTCGTCGTGCACCACCTGACGGGTATCGAGAGCCTGAACGCCATCCTGCCGCCTGTCGGCGGCGCGGCGCTCGTGGTCATCAGCATGGCGCTCACGTTTATCGCGGGCCTCATCCCCTCCGGCATCGCCGCGCGCAAGGACCCTGTCGAAGCGCTGCGCACCGAATAACACGATATTTGACCTTCAAAAAGGACGTTTTCCGACGGAAAACGTCCTTTTTCTCTTTTACCGCGATTTTACAAAAGGCGACTTTCTGATTTTACAACCTGCCTTTATGATGGCAAATGTAGCAAGGAACAACATCTTGGAAAAATGGAAAGGAAGTATTTCAAATGAAAAAGTTTCTCACTCTTGCGCTGACCGCTGTCATGGCGCTGAGCCTGCTGACCGCCTGCGGCAGCAAGAACGACAACAGCGCCGACACCAACACTGACGGCAGCAACACAGAAACGACCCTCTCCGGCACCGTCTCGACCGACGGCTCCACCTCGATGGAAAAGGTCATCAACTCTCTTGGTGAATCCTTCATGGCCATGAACAAGGACGTGAAGTTCACCTATAACCCCACCGGCTCGGGCTCCGGCATTCAGGCCGTTAGCGAAGGCCGCTGCGACATCGGCCTTTCGAGCCGCGCGCTCAAGGATGACGAAAAGGCCTCCGGCCTTGTTGAGACCGTCGTCGCGCTCGACGGCATCGCCATTGTCGTGAACCCAGAGAACCCTGTCTCCGATCTCGACATTGACACCATCGCCAAGATCTACACCGGCGAGATCACCAACTGGAAGGACGTCGGCGGCAACGACGCCGAGATCGTGCTCATCGGCCGTGAGGCCGGCTCCGGCACGCGTGACGGCTTCGAGTCCATCACCGACACCAAGGACGCCTGCCAGTACCGTCAGGAGCTCACCTCCACGGGCGACGTCATCAACACCGTGTCCCAGAACCCCGACGCCATCGGCTATGCCTCCCTCTCCGCGGTCGGCGACAGCGTCAAGGCGCTGACAGTCGGCGGTGTGGAAGCCACGGAGGCGACCGTCAAGGACGGCAGCTATGTGGTCCAGCGTCCGTTCGTGCTCGTCACGAAGGAGGGCACCGAGCTTTCCCCCGCGGCACAGGCCTTCTTCGACTACGCGCTGTCCGCTGACGCGGCAAGCATCATCGCCGCTGCCGGTGCGGTCGCAGCCAACTAACAGAACACAGGAACCATCACGGGAGGCGGCGTGAGCCGTCTCCCGCTGACAGCAAAAAGAGGAAACAATTATGGCGCAGAGGAAAAAAATGTTTGAAGCCGTCGTCCACGGTATTTTTCTGCTTCTCGGCCTCATTACGGTCGGATGCGTGCTGCTGATCACGGTGTATCTCATCATCTCCGGCATCCCGGCCATTCAGAAGATCGGCCTTGTGCCGTTTCTCACGGGCAAGGTGTGGTCGTCGACGTCGGCGGAGCCGAAGTACGGCATCCTGCCCTTTATTTTAACGAGTGTTTACGGCACGGCAGGCGCGATCGTCCTCGGCGTGCCCATCGGTTTTTTGACGGCGGTGTACCTCTCCAAGGTCGCGCCCAAGAAGGTCCGCACCGTGCTGGAGGCCGCCGTCAGCCTGCTCGCGGGGATCCCGTCGGTCGTGTACGGCCTTGTCGGTATGCTGGTGCTCGTGCCTGCCATCCGCAAGACGTTCCACCTGCCGGATGGCGCAAGCCTGTTTGCGGCCATCATCGTGCTGGCCGTCATGATCCTGCCGTCGATCATCAAGGTGAGCGTCACGGCGCTCGAGGCCGTTCCGCATGAATATGAGGATGCCTCGCTCGCGCTGGGCGCGACACCCATCGAGACGTATTTCCGCGTCTCCGTCCCGGCGGCGAAGAGCGGCATTGCTGCGGCGGTCGTGCTCGGCGTGGGGCGCGCCATCGGCGAGGCGATGGCAGTCATGATGGTCTCGGGCAACGTGTCGAATATGCCAACGTCGATCTTTGAGAGCGTCCGCTTTCTCACCACGGCGGTCGCAAGCGAGATGTCGTATTCGAGCGGCTTGCAGCATCAGGCGCTGTTTTCCATTGCGCTCGTGCTGTATCTTTTCATCCTGCTCATCAATGCGGCGCTCAACTTCTTCTTAAAGCGCGACAAGGAGGGTAACTGATGCTGAAAATGCAGTCCTCGGCCCGCCGCAAGGCCTATATCACGGCGATGAAGCTCCTGATGGGCGTCGCCGCAGTATTGACTTGTGCGCTCGTAGTCGGTATGATTGGTTATATATTGGGCAACGGCATTCCGAACGTCACCTGGGAGATGCTCTCCACCGCGCCGAGCTATCTTGCCAGCCGCGTCGGCATCCTGCCGGACATCCTGAGCACGCTCTACATCGTCATCGCGACGCTTTTAATCGTGCTGCCGCTCGGCGTGGGCGCGGCCATCTACTTAAATGAATACGCCGCGAACAAAAAGCTCGTCTCCATCATCGAATATGCGTCCGAAACGCTCTCCGGTATCCCGTCGATCATCTACGGCCTTGTCGGCATGCTGATCTTCTGCAAAAACGGCACGTCGCTTCTTGCGGGTGCGCTGACGCTGACGATCATGAACCTGCCGACCATCATGCGCACGACACAGGAGAGCCTCAAGACCGTACCGCAGAGCTACCGCGAGGGCGCGTTCGGCCTGGGCGCGGGCAAATGGCGCACCATCCGCACGGTGGTGCTGCCAAGCTGCGTGGACGGTATCGTGACGGGCTGTATCCTGTCGATCGGACGCATCCTCGGCGAGTCGGCGGCGCTCTTATTCACGGCGGGCTTGGCGCACATGCTCTACAACTTCTTTGAGGGCATGCACAACGCGGGCGCGACGCTGACGGTGGCACTGTACTTCTACGCCAAGGAGTCGAGCGATACGGGGGTGGTGTTCGCCATCGCGGCCATTTTGATGCTGCTGACGATGCTCATTAACCTCATCGCCGATCTGGTCGGCCGATACTTCAGGAGGAAACAGCAATGATACGACCTGTCAACGGAAGCGGCATGAAGCGCATGGCGCTCTTAAATGACCTTTCCTGCTTCGGCAAGTGTTCGCTGAGCGTGGCCATGCCCATCCTCTCTTCCTACGGGGTGGAGACGGTACCGCTGCCGACGGCCATTTTATCGACGCACACGGCGGACGGCTTCGGCAGCTACGTCATGCGCGATATGACGGACGAGATGAAAGCCTTTGCCGCGCACTGGAGACAGCTTCAAATCAAATTCGACGGCATCTGCATGGGCTTTTTCGGCTCGGTGGAGCAGATGCATTTTGCAAAAGATTTCCTCCGCGACTTTGCGGGGGAGGATACCATCGTTGTGGTCGACCCCGTGCTCGGCGACAACGGCGCGCTGTACGGCTGCTTTACCGAAGAGTACGTGCAGGCGATGCGCGCGCTGTGCGAGAGCGCACAGCTCATCACGCCCAACCGCACGGAGGCGGCGCTTCTCGCGGGCTGCGGGATGGACGCACCGATAGAAACGCTTCTTAAAGCGCTCACGGTGGAAAATGTCATCATCACCGGTGTCCACCGCGGGGAGGAGATCGGCTACTGCGCGCGGCTGAACGGGCAGTATATGGAAATTTTCAAGCCCTGCCTTCCGCAGACGCTGCATGGCACGGGTGATGTGTTCGTCTCCGCCCTGTGCGGCGAGCTGATGAACGGTAAAGGCATGCCGCAAGCCCTGAAAGACGCGGCGAAATTCTGCGACGACTGCGTGCAGAAAACGGCAAAACGCGGCGAGAGCCACTGGTACGGCCTCGCCTTTGAAGACAAATTGAAAGAGGGGAGAGGGCTATGAACAACATCCTTTCCGTTGAGAATCTGTGTCTGTGGTACGGGAGCCATCAGGCGCTCAAGGACATCAACATTGAAATTCCCGAAAAAAGCATTACGGCGCTCATCGGCCCGAGCGGCTGCGGCAAGTCGACGTTTTTAAAGACGCTCGACCGCATGAACGATTTGCTCCCCGATGTGAAGATCACGGGCAGCGTCCTCTATAAGGGCGAGGACATTTTTGACGCGTCCGTCGATGTGAGCGAGCTTAGGCGTCAGGTGGGTATGGTGTTCCAGAAGCCGAACCCCTTCCCAATGAGCATTTACGACAACATTGCCTACGGTCCGCGCACGCACGGCGTGAAGAACAAGGCAAAGCTCGATGAGATCGTTGAAAAATCCCTGCGCGGCGCGGCGATTTGGGACGAGGTCAAGGACCGCCTGAAGAAAAACGCGCTCGGCCTCTCCGGCGGCCAGCAGCAGCGCCTTTGCATCGCCCGCGCGCTCGCAGTCGAGCCCGAGGTGTTGCTGATGGACGAGCCGACAAGTGCGCTCGACCCCATTTCGACGTCGAAGATCGAAGAGCTCGCGATGGAGCTCAAGGAGAAGTACACCATCGTCATCGTCACGCACAACATGCAGCAGGCGGTGCGTATTTCCGACCACACGGCGTTCTTCCTGCTCGGCGAGCTCGTAGAGTACGGCGAGACGGAGAAGCTCTTCTCCCAGCCGCAGGACAAGCGGACAGAAGATTACATCACGGGGAGGTTCGGTTAAATGAGAAGCCGGTTTGATGAACAGCTTGCGCTTTTGAACCGCGAGCTCATTGAGATGGGCGCGCTGTGCGAGGAGGTCATCGCCCTTTCGGCACAGGCGTTGACGGAGGGCAACGCGGAGCTGGCCGCGCGCGTCGCACCGCTCGATCAGGAGATCGACCGCAAGGAGCGCGAGATCGAGTCGCTGTGCCTAAAGCTTCTTTTGCAGCAGCAGCCCGTGGCAAAGGACCTGCGCCAGATCTCGGCGGCGCTCAAGATGATCACGGACATGGAGCGCATCGGCGACCAGGCCGAGGATATTGCCGAGATCATCACGTTCCTCGGCGGCCGCGGCGCGGAGAATAGCCAGCTTCTGCGCGAGATGGCGCGCTCGACCATCAAGATGGTGACCGAGAGCGTGGACGCCTATGTCAAGCACGACACGGCGCTTGCCGATCAGGTCATCGCTGAGGACGACACCGTGGACGACTATTTCGCGCGCGTGAAGAAGGACCTCATCAAACGCATCGCGCAGGACCCCGATGATGGTGAATTCGCACTCGACCTGCTGATGATCGCCAAGTATTTTGAGCGCATCGGCGACCATGCGACGAACATCGCCGAATGGGTCATTTTCTCTGTGACAGGAGAGCATAAGGAGGGGTAAAATATGATCTGGTGCGTGGAAGACGATGCCAGTATCCGCGATATCGAGGTATATGCCCTGCAATCGACCGGCTTTGAGGCCAAGGGCTTTGAGGACGGTACTTCGTTCTGGGAGGCGCTGCGCACGGAAAGACCCGAGCTTGTCGTGCTCGATGTGATGCTCCCCGGCATCGACGGGATGGAGCTGCTGCGCCGCATGCGCGCGGACGCGGCGCTTTCCGATATCCCTGTCGTCATGGCGACGGCCAAGGGCGCGGAATACGACAAGATCCGCGGTCTCGACCTCGGTGCAGACTACTATCTGACAAAGCCATTCGGCGTGATGGAGCTCGTCTCCTGCGTCAAAGCGGTGCTGCGCCGCTGTGGTACGAAGACGGCAGCCCAGCTGCGCTGCGGCGGTCTGGTGCTCGACGAAGAGAGCCACACCGTCACGGCGGATGGAGAGAGCGTCGCGCTGACATACAAGGAATTCGAACTGCTGCGCCTGTTCCTCTCGCATCCCGGCACGGCGTTTTCGCGCGACCAGCTCATGGCGGACGTGTGGGGCACGGACTACTGCGGCGAGACGCGCACGGTGGACATGCACATCCGCACGCTGCGGCAGAAGCTCGGCGCGTACGGCGAGAAGATCGAGACCGTGCGCGGCGTGGGCTACCGGATGGAGGGCAAGGTGTGACAAAAAAGATCTTTCACTCCATCCTGCTTGTGGCGGGCACGGTGCTGCTGGCGAGCCTGCTCGTCATCATGGGCTGCCTGTACGAATACTTCGGGAGCGTCGAAAAAAAGCAGCTGCGCGACGAGCTGGAGCTTGCCGCCGTCGCCGTGAAGGAAAACGGGGCGGAGTATCTCTCTCAGCTCTCCTCCGAGCGCTACCGCCTGACGTGGATCGAAAACGACGGTACGGTGCTCTACGACACCGTGACCGATGCCGAAAGCCTTGAAAATCACGCCGACCGCGTGGAGGTCAAGCAAGCGCTGGAATACGGCGAGGGCGAGAGCACGCGCTATTCTTCGACGCTGCTGCAAAAGACGATGTACTGCGCGGAAAGGCTCGCGGACGGGAGCGTGCTGCGCATTTCGATGAGCCGCGCGACGGCGGGTGTGCTGCTCGTCGGCATGGGGCAGCCCATTTTAGTGGTGCTGATCGTGGCGCTGATCCTGTCCTCTGTTTTAGCCAAGAGCCTGTCGCACCGCATCGTCCAGCCGCTCAACAAGCTGGACCTTGAGCATCCGCTTGAAAATGACGCCTATGAAGAGCTCGCCCCGCTGCTCGGGCGCATCAACCGCCAGCACTTGCAGATCGACGAGCAGATGGACGAACTTCAGCGCCAGCAGACGGAATTTTCGCAGATCACAAGCAGCATGCGCGAAGGGCTTGTGCTGCTCGATGAAAAAGAGCATGTGCTGAGTATCAACCCCGCGGCGGAAAAGCTCTTCGGCACGGACGAGAGCTGCGTCGGGCAGGACTTTTTGACCATCGACCGCAGCCACGACATGAGCCTTGCCATCGAGCGTGCCATGGACGAGGGGCACAGTGAGGCGCGCGTGGAGCGCGGCGGCCGTATCTGGCAGTTTGACGTCAGCCGCATCGGCGCAAGCGGCGCGGCGGTCGGCGCTGTGTTGCTGGCTTTCGACATCACCGAGCGCGAGACAGCGGAGCAGACGCGCCGTGAATTCACGGCGAACGTGTCGCACGAGCTCAAAACGCCGCTGCAAGGCATCATCGGCAGCGCGGAGCTGCTGGAAAACGGTATGGTGAAGCAGGAGGACGTCCCCCGCTTCGTCGGCCACATCCGGAAAGAAGCGCAGCGCCTTGTCACGCTGATCGGCGACATCATCCGCCTGTCCCAGCTCGACGAGGGCGACGAAATGCCGCGCGAGACGGTCGACCTGCTCACGCTTTCGCAGGAGGCGGCGGACGATCTCAAGACCGCGGCGGCGGAGAAGCACATCGCGATCGCCGTCGAGGGCGGGAGCGAGACCATCGGAGGCGTACGGCGGCTTTTGTACGAGGTCATCTATAACCTCTGCGACAACGCCATCAAGTACAACGTCGAGGGTGGCAGCGTGACCATGAGCGTCGGTGAACGGGACGGCAAGGCGTTCGTCTCCGTGGCCGATACGGGCATCGGCATCGCGCCGGAGCACCAGAGCCGCATCTTCGAGCGCTTCTACCGCGTGGACAAGAGCCACTCGAAGGCAAGCGGCGGCACGGGCCTCGGCCTTTCCATCGTCAAGCACGCCGTGCAGTACCATCACGGTACAGTCGAGCTTCATAGCGAAGAGGGCAAGGGCACGACGATCTGCATCCTGCTGCCGAAGGGGTAAGTGAATAGTAAGAGAGCCGCAGGCACAGCCTGCGGCTCTCGTTTTAGTTGACGATTCTCAATAATTCTCCGCGTGGACTTCGAAGTAGCTCTGGGGGTGGTTGCAGGTGGGGCAGACGTCGGGGGCCTTGGTGCCGACGACGATGTGGCCGCAGTTGCGGCACTCCCAGACCTTGACCTCGCTCTTTTCAAAGACCTTGGCGGTCTCGACGTTGCGCAGCAGCGCGCGGTAGCGTTCCTCGTGATGGCGCTCGATTTCGCCGACGAGGCGGAACTTCTGCGCCAGCTCGGGAAAGCCCTCTTCCTCTGCGGTCTTGGCGAAAGAATCGTACATGTCGGTCCACTCGTAGTTTTCGCCCTCAGCGGCGGAGAGCAGATTGTCGGCGGTGGAGCCGATGCCCTGGAGCTCTTTGAACCACATCTTGGCGTGCTCCTTTTCGTTGTCCGCGGTCTTCTGGAAGAGCGCGGCGATCTGCTCATAGCCCTCTTTCTTGGCCGTGGAGGCGAAGAAGGTGTACTTGTTGCGCGCCTCGGATTCGCCCGAGAAGGCGGTGCGCAGGTTCTGCTCGGTTTTGGTGCCGGAATACTTGTTGGTCTTCATGGTGAAATTCTCCTTTTCATCTTTCAAAATTTTCATGCTGCTCCTGCGCCTTGCGGCAGGCGGGGCAGAGATAGTGAATGCGAAGGTCGTAGGACTGGATGCGCGCGCCGAGCGCGGCTTCGATGTCGTGCGTCAGGTCGGTGAACTTGAAGTCTGCGAGCGCGCCGCAGCGGGTGCAGATCAGGTGATCGTGGCGCGTGGTGTTGTCGTAGCGGTCGGGCGCGCCGGGCTGCGACAGGCGGATGAGTTTGCCGTCCGCTACAAGCGCGTTGAGGTTGTTATACACCGTAGCTTGCGCGATTTTGGAATTTTCCTGCTTCATTTGCAGAAAAATCTGCTCGGCGGTCGGGTGCTCGATGGAGCGCAGGACGAGATCGAGAATTTGCTGGGCGTACTTGGTCATGCGTTTCTCCTAAATTAGAATTAGAATAATTCTTATTATAGCGATAAAAATAGAGTTGTCAAGCAAAAAATCAAAAATAGTTTGCGTCATGCGCGCACGCGCTGCGGCATACCCTTTATGGAAAAGGGGGAATGAGATGGACCAGACGATAGCATTCCTGGGCGGCGACGCACGCATGCGCCTGCTTGCCCAGATGATGGCTGCGGAGGGATACGACGTCTGCTCGTGGGAGCTGACCGGTGCGCCGAATAAACGGGCGCTGTGCGACGCGCTGAAAGCAGACATCATCGTCCTGCCGCTGCCAGCGGAGAAAAACGGCTATTTGAGCGGCACAGAGCTCACGATGGAGAGCCTGCTGCGCTCGCTGCGGCGCGAGCACCGCATTTTCGCGGGCAATGTGGGAAACGACGCGTCAACGCTCGCGCAGTCGTTGGGGCTTACGATCACGGACTACTTTGCCTCGGAAGAGCTGAGCGTGCGCAACGCGATCCCGACGGCGGAGGGGGCCATCGAGGCGGCGATGAAGCACACGAGTGTCACGCTGCACGGCACGCCATGCCTCGTGCTCGGCTTTGGCCGCATCGGAAAGGTGCTCGCGCACGATCTGAGCGCGCTGGGAGCGAAGGTCAGCGTCAGCGCGCGCAAGCGGTCGGACCTTGCGTGGATCGACGCGTTCGGCTACGCGCCGCTGCACACGAACCGCCTCTCCGGCACGCTGGGGGAATTTCGCGTGGTGTTCAACACCGTGCCGCATCAGGTATTGGACGAAACGCTCCTTGCCGAGCTGCCGCCGGACTGCCTGCTCATCGAGCTTGCGAGCGCGAGCGGCTTTGACATGGACGCGGTCGAAACGCTGCGCCTTTCGTATCTCAAGGCAGGGGGACTGCCCGGGCGCGTCGCGCCGGAGACGGCGGCGCGCGCCATCAAAAAGACGTTATGTCGACTCATCAAGGAGGAAGCATGAAGATCGGATTTGCCTTTTGCGGCTCGTTCTGCAACCATCCCGAGCTGCTGAAACTCTACGAGGACATCGCGCGCGAGCATGAGATCGTGCCAATCTTGTCGGAAAATGCGGCGAAGTATTCCACGCGCTTCGGCACGGCGGAGGACTTCGTCACCCGCGTGGAGGCGCTGGCGGGGCGGAAGGCCGTGCGCAATATCGTCGAAGCCGAGCCCCTCGGCCCGCAGGGGGCGATGGAAGTGCTCGTCATTGCGCCCTGCACGGGAAACACGCTTGCCAAGCTCGCCCACGGCATCACGGACGGCGCGGTGACGATGGCGGCAAAGGGGCACCTGCGCAACGGTAAGCCCGTTGTGCTTGCCATTGCGACGAATGACGGCTTATCCGCGAGCGCGCCGAACATCGCGGTGCTGCTGAACCGCAAAAACTACTATTTTGTCCCCTTCGGGCAGGACAACGCCGAGGCGAAGCCGGCCTCGCTGATCGCGGACTTCCGCAAAATTATCCCGACGGCCGAGGCGGCGCTGGAGGGAAGACAAATTCAGCCGATTTTGCTGTGAAACGAAAAAAGGCAGGAATTTCCTGCCTTTTTTGCGATGTAACAATAAACTTGCGCGCGATCTTTGTCAATGCTCGCTGAACTTGCTTGAAAAATCCCCCTCGCTTCTTTATACTTTGCCATAGAGAGAAGAGAGGAGGGAGCGCGAATGGACGAAAACCTGCGCGAGACAACAGAGCTTCCGGAGAGCGGAGGGACTGCGCCGAACGAAGAGAATGAGCCCGAGACGAAGAGCATCCGCTTTGTGCCCAGCGCCTATGACCCGCGCGGCATCGAGCAGTGGCTTTCTGAGCGCGCGGCGGAGGGGAAGCTCCTGCTCCGCTACGACGATTTTGTGATCGGCGAGCCGCGCGACTGCCGCTATCATCTGGAGCCCGCCGCGGACGATGACGACCCCGACGAAACCCTGCGCGAAAAGCGCGCCCGCCTGGGCTGGGAGTACGTCTGCCGGACGAAGGACGGCATCTTCTATATCTGGCGCGGTGACAGGACTGCGCACGTCCCCGCGCCGAAGGACTGTACGGACTCCTACGGCTACCGCAGACTGTGCAAAAAGCTGCGCCGCAGCTATTTCCTGCCGATGATCTTCCTGGTGGTGGACATCTGGCTCGTCTATTTCCTTTTTAGTGCCTTGAGTCTCCCGGTGATGTCGTTCCTCACGATGGAAAAGAGCGAGGTCATTCAGTTTGTGTCCATTATCTTAGGCAGTATCCTCGGTATCCTGAGCGAGGCAAAGGAGAGAAAAGAGATGTGGACGCTCAAGCGCGCGATGGAGGCGTGCGAGCGCGTGGAGAAGATGCCGCGCAACCGCTGGGCGAAAGCGGACCGCGCGCTTACGATCATTGCCGGTGTATTGGCGCTCGCGCTGATTTTCTGGCGAGTGGACGATACGGCCTACGGCGACAGCTATGACGAGCCGCCGCTGCCGTATATCGGGACCGAGATGCTCGGCGGCGAAAGGGGATCGGACTGGTATGGTGTGCGCGATCTCTCGACGCTGCTCGGCGGGCACGTGTACTCTGTCGGCGAAACGCCGTATGCGGGAACGATCGACACTTGGATGCAGTACAGCACGGAGCTTGACTTCTACGCCCCTCGCATTTCCGCGCTGGCCGTTCCGCTGACGCATGAGCTGCGGGACTATTTTATGGAAGACGGTGCGCAGACGCTTTCGATTGACGGCTTTGACGAGGCGTACTACGCAGAATTTATCAAACCAAATACCCGGCTTCCAAATGAACCGGACGATGTCCACCAGTTTCTTATTCTGCGCCGCGGGGGAGAGGTGCTCTACTTCCGCACCGAGGCGCCCGACAGCCTGCGCGAGCATCTGGACGAATTTGCAGACATCTTTAATCAGTACAGCGAATTAGCATAAAAAGAAGTGCGTTCCTAACGGGAACGCACTTCTTTTTTGCTATCTTGTCACTGCTCTAACTTTTTGAGCTCGTCGAGCTGGCCCTCCAGCGTGGTGAACGCCTCGGGCAGCTGTGCGACGGCAGCGTCCGCGCGCTTGAGCTCGTTCGACACGCTCTCGCAAGTCGCGCCGAGCGTCGAGAGCACCTGCTCGCAGTGCCCTCTGCATGCCGCGATCATCGCCTGCAAACGCTCCCGCGTGGCGGCGTCGAGCGCGTCGGCGCGCTCACGGGCGGAGAGCTCAATGTCGGCGATGTGCGCCTTGACGCGGCCGTATTCCTCGACCTGCGGGCGGAGCTCGTCAAGCTCGCTTAAAAGGCGCTTGCGCTCCTGCTCGGCGGTGGAAAGGCGTTCGGCGTGCTGCGCTTCCAGCTCGGCGATGCGCTGCTCGGCAGCCTCCTCTTTGGCTTTCAGCTGGAGGTCGCAGTCGGCCTTGGCGCTCGCGAGCTTCTGCGCGCCCTCTTCGATCTGCGCGCGCAGCTCGGAGATCGTCTCCTGCGCGGCGGTCAGACCCTTTTTGAGCGCGTCCTGCGCGCTGGACGCGGTCGAATAGGACTCGGCAAACTTGTCGCGCTCACGCTCGGCGGCGGCGAGCTTGTCGCGCAGCTCTGCATTCTCGCGGCAGAGGCCGTCGCTCTCCTGCTCGAGCGCTTCGATCTGCTGCTTGCTCTCGAGCGAGGTTTTTTCGATATAACGAATGACGTCATCGCGGTTGAAGCCGCCGAAGACGGAACTCTTGAAGGTATTTTCCATGATTTTCCCACCTTTTCCTTTGTCAATGTTATGGTAACACAAACCCGCCGCGATGACAAGGAAAAAAGCGCGACCTCTTAAGGCCGCGCTTTTACGGTTTTATCGGAGAGGGAAGGAAAAGCTCTTGCCCTTCTTGGTGAAAGTAAAGCTCTCCTGCTCTTCGCCGCCGGCTTTGGTGCAGCGCACGCGCTCGGCGCTCACGCTGCCGCTGATGTCGCCGCAGGTGACGCTGTCGCTTGCGCGGATGTTGCCCTTGACCTCGCCGCAGCGGACGCTGTCGTTTGCGGACACGTCGCCGCCGACATTGCCGCAGGTGACGCTGTCGCTCGCGCGGACATTGCCCTGCACGTCGCCGGTGCAGTGCACACTGTCGCCCGCCTGCACATTGCCGCCGACATTGCCGCAGGTCACGTCATCGCCCGCAGACACATCGCCGCCGACGTCGGTGCAAGTCACGCCGTCACCGGCTCTGACGCTGCCGGAGATCGTCGAATCGGTGCAGACGACGGAAAAATCGCTGTAAATATCCTGCGCCGTGCCGGAAAAGTGCAGCTCGACGGTCTTGCGGATCTCGTCGTATTTGTCGTGGCGGAACAGGCTCCCCTGTTTCGGTTGGAGCAGCCGGTGCCCCTGGAAGAGCACGGCGTGGATGGCGTCGTCATCCTCCCACGGCAGCTCTGCCACGATGGGTAAAATCTGGCTGTCCGCTTCTGCTTTTTGGGCGGTTTTTGCCATGCTTTCGCGTCCAAAGAGCTCGTCGAGGCTGAGCTCCAGCGTGTCGGCCAGCAGCGGCAAAAGCTGCAGGTCGGGGCAGCAGACATCGCCCTCCCACTTTGACACGGCCTGATTGCTCACACCGAGCTTGTTTGCCAGCGCCTCCTGTGTCAGTCCTTTTTCTTTACGGCGGCGCAGAATGCGCGCGCCCATTGTCGATTCTTCCAAGTTGTCTATCCTCCTGCACTGCATTATAATAGTAAAGTGAGCGTTGGAAACGCGATGAGCGGGTGTCCCGCGTCGAACGGGAAGTCAGGCGCCGACGTTTCCCTCATATTCAGGCAGCACATCGCGTGCAAACGCTTGATCGCCGATCGTAACATGTTGGTCCTTCCTTGCCCCGTGCTGCAGCCGCGGCTTTGAATCACCGGTTATGGACTCAGTATAGGGGGCATGGGGAGGATTGACAATGGCGCGGTGGTTGAATCGGGGAAAATCCTTTCCAACCGTCGGTTGGAAAATGAAATTTTCCCTGATTTTTCAAGAAAAACTCAGTGCCGGATGACGGTGATCTCGCCCATATCCTTGGTGTAGTCGACCACATGCTGGAGGAAAAGCTGCGTGATCGTGGAGGGGAGAAAGCCCTTTTTCACGGCGATGCCGATCTCGCGCGACTGCTTGACGTTGAGCGGCAGCGTGGCGACGCGGTAGCGTCCGGGCTTGATGAGCAGGCTGTGCACGATGCTGATGCCAAGTCCCGCCTCGACCATGGACAAGAGCGCGAAGTCGCTCGTCGTGTCATAGGTGACCTCGGGATGGATGTTGTAATGGTCGAGCAGACGGTTGAATTCGTAGTCTTCGATCTCCATCAGGCGCACGAAGTTCTCGTGCGGCAGCTGCTCGAGCGGGAAGACGGACGCGTCCGCCATTGGGTGATCCTTTGGGAGAATGGCGACCATCGTGTCGTGCAGGATGGGCGTCGTCTCAAAGTCGTTGGAGGCGGGGATGGCAAGAAAGCCGCAGTCGATCGCGCCGCGGCGCAGCCATTCGGAAATTTCATAATACTCGCCAGTCATCAGCTGGATCTGAATGTTGGGGTACGTCTGGTGGAAGTCCTTCAGAATTTCCGGCAGCAGGCTGATGGCAAGGCTTGTAAAGCACCCGAGGCGCAGCGTGCCGGACTGCACGCCATGCAGCTCGGACACGGCAAAGTTGAGGTCCTCATAGTCCTTGACGATCTCGCGGATCGTGGGCAGGAGCACCATGCCGTCGGAGGAGATCTCGATGCCGGAGTGGTTGCGCGTTAAGAGCTTGCCCTGCCAGTCCTGCTCAAGATCGGAGATCATCTTGCTCACGGCGGACTGCGTATAGCCCAATTCGTTCGCCGCCTGAGTGATGCTGCCGGTCTCCACAGTGCGGAGATAGGCAATATATTTACGAATACTCATTATAAATGCCCTCAATAATCAACAATACCTCAAAGATTCCATTTTGGAATGCGCATATAAAAATATATTCGCTTTTCAAAACTGCTTTTGGATTATACAATATCAACAAAGAAAATTCAATGCCTACACACGGGATTTTCCAAGCAGTACAAAATTGTCAGACAAAATGTCGAATCAACAAGGAGGAAAACAGACATGATCCATTATTCCTGCATCGGTGCTACCGGTTATGTTTGCGGCGAAGTGCTCCGCATGATGGTCAACCACCACGAGGGAGAGCTTGTCAACGTGCTCGATACCTACGGTGTCGGCGATGCCATCTCTACGCATCATCCCGCTCTGCGCGGCTTCTATGATCAGGTCATCATGGACCTCACGGAGGAGAACGTCCGCGAGACCGCGAAGAAGAGCGATGTTATCATGATCCAGGTCCCCTCTGGCGACGTGGCCAAGTGGGCGGAGATCGTGCTCGCTGAGGACTGCGCCATCATCGATATCGGCGCTGACATCCGCTTCCGCGATGTCGACGTCTGGGAGAAGTGGTACGGCCAGAAGCACCCCGACGCCAAGATGACCCACGACGCTGTTTACTGCATCCCTGAGGTCATGCGCGACCTTGCCAAGGGCAAGAAGCTCATCGCCAACCCCGGCTGCTATCCCACCGCCTCCACCCTCGGCCTCCAGCCCATGCTCAAGGCCGGTCACATCGTTGACAACACCATCGTCATCGACGCCAAGAGCGGCTACACCGGCGCAGGCCGCCGTCCCGCCCTCAACAAGCTCCTCACTGAGGCGGAGAACAACTTCTGCGCTTACGCCCTCGGCGGTGGCCACCGCCACACGCCCGAGATCGAGCAGAACATTGCCTACATCACCGGCAAGGATCTGATGAAGCCCGAGACCTGGCAGTACATCAACTTCCAGCCGCACCTCCTGCCCCAGGTCCGTGGTATCGAGGTCACCATCTACGCTACCTGCGACAGAGACTTCACCAACGAGGAAGTTTACGAGCTCTACAAGGACTTCTACAAGGATGAGCCCTTCGTCAAGGTCTTCCCGGCGAGCCTGCCCGTTCAGACCAAGTGGGTCTACGGCACGAACTTCTGTGAGATGACCCCGACCTTCGACGCGCGTACCCACCGCCTGATCGTCTCCTCCGTGATCGACAACATCGGCAAGGGCGCAGCCGGCCAGGCCATCCAGAACATGAACCTCATCATGGGCCTGCCCGAGACCACCGGCCTCATGATGCCCCCGATGTATCCGTAATTTTCGGTTCGACGAGTTTCGACCCGATTTAGGCAAGAATGCTGTTAAACTAACGTTAAGAGAGGAGATCCCCCCACATGTCCAATCTGAAAAAGATCGAGGGCGGCGTTACCACGCCGCAGGGCTTCACCGCCGGCGCGGTCTACACCGCCATCAAAAAGCGCGAGAACAAGAAGCCCGACGTCGCTGTTCTCTACTCCGACCTGCCCTGCTCCTGCGCGGCCTGCTTCACCACGAACAAGTTCTGCGCAGCTCCGGTCATCCTTGACCGCGAGATCCTGAAAAAGGGCAAGGCCCGCGCCGTCGTCATCAACTCCGGCAACGCCAACGCCGCCACCGGCAAGCAGGGCATCGAAGACGCCCGCACCGTTGAGCGCGAGGCGGAAAAGCTGCTCGGCCTCGGCGAGGACGAAGTGTTCGTCTGCTCCACCGGCGTCATCGGCCAGAGACTTCCGGTCGACAAGGTGCTGCAGGGCATCCGCGAGATCATTCCCGCCAAGCTCGCCAAGGAGAACGGCTCCGAGGCTGCCTACGCCATCATGACCACCGATACCGTCCGCAAGGAGTGCGCCTATGAGCTGCAGCTCTCCACCGGCACCGTGAAGATCGGCGCGATGGCCAAGGGCTCTGGCATGATCCACCCCAATATGGCGACGATGCTCGTCTACGTGACGACCGACGCCAAGGCGGATCCCGCAGACCTGCAGAAGATGCTCTCCGCGGCTGTGGATAAGAGCTTCAACATGTGCACCGTCGACGGCGACACCTCCACGAACGACTCGATCTTCCTGCTCGCCAACGGCGCTTCCGGCGTTGAGATCAAGACCGAAGAAGACAAGAAGGCGATGGCCGACCTCGTGCTCGCCATCTGCACCGATATGGCCCGCCGCGTCGCTTCCGACGGTGAAGGCGCGACCCACCTCATCGAGGTCGAGGCCTACGGCCTGCCCACCGAGCACGACGCGCGCCTGGTCGCCAAGTCCATCGCGGGCTCCATGCTCTTCAAGGCTGCCGTCTTCGGCCGCGACGCCAACTGGGGCCGCATCATGGCCGCTGCCGGTTACTCGGGCGCTGACGTTGACCCGACCCGTGCCGACTGCATCATCAAGAGCGCTGCCGGCGAAGTGCAGGTCATGAAGGACGGCTTCGGCGCGGACTTCAGCGAAGAGCTCGCCAAGAAGGTCCTCACCGAGCATGACATTACCGTCATCGTCCGCTTCTATCAGGGCGACGGCGAGGCCAAGGCCTGGGGCTGCGACCTCACTTACGATTACGTCAAGATCAACGGCGACTACCGCACCTAATTTTTGAAGGAGGCTCCACCATGAGCGATATCGCAAACAAGGTCGAAACTCTGATGGAGGCAATGCCTTACCTTCAGAAGTATCAGGGTAAGATCATTGTCATCAAGTACGGCGGCAACGCCATGATCAACGAAGAACTCAAGGACGCCGTCATGCACGACGTGGTGCTGCTCAAGCTCCTCGGCATGAAGCCCGTGCTCAGCCACGGCGGCGGCCCCGGCATCAACAAGATGCTCGAAAAGCTCAACATCCCCGTCGAGTTCATCGAGGGCCTGCGCTACACCTCCGCCGACATCATGCGTGTTGTCGAGATGGTGCTCGTCGGCCAGGTGAACACCGAGCTCGTCGGCTTTATCAACAAGCTCGGCGGCAAGGCGGTCGGTCTTTCCGGCGTCAGCGGTGACATCTATCACTGCCACCAGCGCGACGAGGTCCACGGCTACGTGGGCGACATCGACTATGTCGATCCCAAGCCCATCTTTGCCATGCTCGACGCGGGTTACATCCCCGTCATCGCCCCCGTTGGCACCGACGGTCAGGGCCACACCTTCAACATCAACGGCGATACCGCCGCGGGCAAGCTCGCTTCCGCGCTGGGCGCTGAAAAGCTCGTGATCCTCACCGATATCGAGGGCCTGTGCAACGACATCAAGATCCGCGACGTCATCAGCTATCTGAACATCGAGGATGTCAAGGCGCTCAAGGACAAGGGCACGATCGCCGGCGGCATGATCCCGAAGGTCGACTGCTGCGTGCAGGCCATCGAAGAGGGCGTGACGAGCGTCAACATCATCGACGGCCGCAAGCCGCATTCCGTGCTCTACGAGGCCTTCACGAACGAGGGCACCGGCACGACGATTGGCACCGCACAGCCGAGCGTCGGCATCAAATGGTAAAACATACACCCAACTTTTATTATAGGAGGACATAATAATGATCGAAAAGTTCAAGACCAACGCCGAAGTCATCGAGAACGGCGACAAGTATCTCTATGGCAACCATGTCCGTATGCCCCTTTCCATCGAGCGCGGCGAAGGCGCTTACGTCTTCGATAAGGACGGCAACAAGTACCTCGACTTCATCGGCGGTATCGCTGTCAACGGTCTCGGTCACTGCCATCCCGCGATCGTGAAGTGCCTCGAAGAGCGCGCCCACACGATCCTGCACTGCTCCAACTACTTCTACAATGAGCCCGCCGTCCAGACCGCGAAGCTCATCGTCGAGAACAGCTGCTTCGACAAGGTGCTGTTCGCCAACTCCGGCGCTGAGGCCAACGAAGGCCAGATCAAGCTCGCCCGCAAGTACGCCAAGGATCACGGCCATCCCGAGCGCTTCGTCGTCATCACGATGAAGAACTCCTTCCACGGCCGCACCCTCGCGACCTGCACGGCCACCGGCCAGTATGCGGTGCACCGCTACTTCGAGCCCCTGCCCTCCGGCTTCCGCTATGCTGAGTTCAACAACCTCCAGTCCGTCAAGGACATCATGGACGAGTACGTCTGCGCCATCCTGACCGAGCCTGTCCAGGGCGAGGGCGGCGTGCGTCCCGCTTCCCAGGAATTCCTGCAGGGCCTGCGTGACCTGTGCGATGAGAAGGGCATCCTCCTCATGTTCGACGAGGTCCAGGTCGGCTCCGGCCGTACCGGCAAGCTCTTCGCGCATCAGAACTACGGCGTTGAGCCCGATACCTGCTCCATGGCCAAGGCTCTCGGCTCCGGCGTGCCCATCGGCGCTGTCTGCGCCCGCGGCGAGGCTGCCAAGACCCTGACGCCCGGCACCCACGGCTCCACCTTCGCCGGCGGTCCTCTCGCCTGCGCACTCGCTGCCACCACGCTCGACGTGATGATCAACGACGGCGTCATCGAGAACTCCCGCAAGATGGGCGAGTATTTCCGCAAGCAGGCCCACGAGATCATCGAGAAGAACCATCCCGAGACGGTCAACGAGATCCGCGGCCTCGGCCTGATCGACGGCATCCAGCTCAACAAGCCCTCCGGCCAGCCCGTCGTCGACCTGTGCTTCAAGGACAGCAACGTCCTGATCAACAACACCAACGGCAACGTCCTGCGCTTTGTCCCGCCGCTGATCGTCAATGAAGAGGAGATCGACATTGTCATCAAGGCTGTTGATGAGGCCATGACCAAGCTCGGCTGGTAATTATCTCGGATACTACCTCGCGTTTCTTGCCTGCGAGGCCGGCGGCACGGGTTCCCTTCCCGTGCCATGCCGGAAGTATACATGACCTCATCCCCGGCCTGCCGATGGGGGATCGGCGGGCCGGGGAGAGAGGTATTTTCTGCATTTTACATGCAGCATTTCACCCCTTGTGTTGTGCCAGTGTAAAATCCAAAAGGAGGAGTGCGATCCAAAACCTGCATCGGTAGATACCACGAGAATTGAAGAAGGAAAGAGCATTACCGTAAAACTGCGTTCACCATTCAAAAACACTTGCTATCGCTATGGAATCATGCTAAAATGAATGCATAGATATCCATACAAATAGCGAAGCGACCCCCAAAATTTCGAAAGGTTGGTAACACTATGAGTAAGGAAAAAAGAATGCCCAAACTGTGGGAAGCCCTGTTGACGCTGGCGATCCTGATCGCGGCACTCGCGGTCGGTATCATCATCTTCGGTGTTGACCCGCACGTCCCTATGTTTGTCGGCGTAATGGCTGCCGCAATCATGGCACTGCATCTCGGCTACAAGTGGGATGAAGTTGAAAAGTCCATGATGGACGGCATCTACAAAGCGTTACAGTCCATCTGCATCCTGATCATCGTCGGTATCCTGATCGGCGTGTGGATCAACGCGGGCGTTGTGCCTACGATGATCTATTACGGCCTGAAAGTCCTCAAGCCCGCGATCTTCTTCATCGCGTGCGTTCTCATTTGCTCCATCACCTCTCTTGCCACCGGTACGTCCTGGGGCACGATGGGCACGATGGGCGTTGCCCTGATGGGCATTGGCTTCGGCCTTGGCATGAGCCCCGGCATGACCGCCGGCGCGGTCCTCTCCGGCGCCTACTTCGGCGATAAGATGAGCCCGCTGTCCGATACGACGAACCTCGCTCCCGCCATGGCCGGTACGGACGTTATCACCCACGTCAAGTCCATGATCCTGCCCACCGGCATCACCTACGCCATCACCCTGATCTTCTTCGGCGTTCTCGGTGTGATGCAGTATCACGGCGGCGATGCGGATATGTCCCGCGTGATCGAGTTCTCCAACGCGCTGAACGCCGCGGAGGGCGGTATCTTCAACATCAACCCGTTGCTGCTCCTGCCTCCGGTCGTCGTTATCGTGGCAGTTGCCCTGAAGGTTCCCGCGATCCCCGGCATCACCCTCGGCATTGTTGCCGGTGTCATCCTGGGCCTCATCTTCCAGCCCGGTGCCTGCACGCTCGGAACCATCTTCGATTATGGTAAGAACGGCTACTACTTCTCCGACGAAGCGCTCGCCATGTTCGAAGCCAGTCTTTCTCCCGAAACGAGCTACACCATGACAAGACTCCTGGAAAGCGGCGGTATCATGGGTATGATGTCCTCCGTCTCCATGACGATCATCGCCATGATGTTCGGCGGTATCATGGAGGAGACCCACCAGCTCGAGGTCATCGTCAACGCCCTCAAGAAGTTTGCCAAGGGCCCTGCGGCTCTCGTTGGCCTGACCGAAGTGACCTGCGTTCTCTCCAACGCCACCATGCCCGAGCAGTACATCTCCATCGTGGTTCCCGGCCGTATGTATGCCGAGGAGTATCACAAGATGGGCGTGCACCCGGCAGTTCTGTCTTCTTCGCTCGAGAGCGCCGGTACCGTTACCTCCGCTCTGATCCCCTGGAACACCTGCGGTGTGTTCATTAAGGACACCCTGAACATCGTTCCTTGGGGCGCCGGCGGTTACGGTCCCTGGGCCATCTTCAACTGGCTCATGCCCATCATCAACTGGCTGTGCGTGCTGATCGGCTGGACGCTCAAGGATCTTGCGGGCAAGCCCTTCAAGAAGAGCAAGAAAGTCGCGCAGTAAATCAGTTAGCGACCCAACAGAAAGGTCCCTACCTAAAGGAATTAAAAATCATGACAATGAATCGGAATCAATATCCCTGTGTGGAATTCGATCTCGATAAATTGGCAGCGAATCTGGCAGCGCTCGTAGAGCGCTGCCATGATTCGCTCATCGAGGTCGCGGGCGTCGTCAAGGCTGTGTCGTCGCTGCCGGAGATCGTGCGCGTTTATGAAGAGAGCGGCGTGAAGTTCATCGCCACGTCCCGCATCAGCCAGATGCGCGCGATCCGCGAGGCGGGTATCTGCAAAAAGCCGCTGATGCTCATTCGTATCCCGATGCTCTCCGAGCTCCCCGACGTGGTGGAGCTGTGTGACATCAGCCTGCAGAGTGATATTATCGTGCTGCGTGCGCTGAACGAAGAGGCCAAAAAGCAGGGCAAGGTGCACGAGGTCATCCTGATGATGGATCTTGGCGACCTGCGCGAAGGCTTTTGGAACGAGGAGGATGCGCTTGATGCCGCGCTCGAGATCGAGCATGAGCTCAAGAACCTGCGCCTTGCGGGCGTGGGCGTCAATTTGAGCTGCTACGGCTCTGTTTTGCCGACCAAGCGCAACATGCAGGGCCTTGTCAGCCTCGCGTCCGACATTGAGCGCGAGATCGGCCGCAAGCTTGACTACATCAGCGGCGGCGCGTCGACATCCGCCTACATGGCGATGAACGGCACGATGCCCTACCGCATCAACCTGCTGCGCCTTGGCGACATCGGGCTTCGCGGCGAGACGGACAACTTCGCTCCCGACTTTTTGGAAACGGGCGTCATGACGATCAAGGCTGAGGTCATCGAGTGCCGCGACAAGCCGAGCTTTCCGGTCGGCGAGTTGGGCGTGAACGCCTTCGGCGAGGTCGGCCACTACGAGGATCGCGGCATCCGCCGCCGTGCGCTTGTCGCGATGGGCCGCGTGGACTACGGCAACTGCTTTGACCTCATCCCGCGCATGGAGGGCATCGAGGTCATCGGCGCGTCGTCTGACCACACGATCCTTGACGTCGAGGCCGTGAAGGACAAGGTCCATGTGGGCGATGTGTTGGAGTTCGGCATCAAGGCCTACGGGCCGATGGCGTATCTCACCAGCAGCGACGGCGTTCACATGGTGTTCAAGGGCGGAAAGCAAAACGCCTGATCGAAAAGAGAAAAGAGAGAGGAAAACGGTATGCCGACGGTGAGCGAGTTTTGGGACGGCCGTGCGCAGAATTACGACGCTCAGGTCGGCACCCACTACGCGGAGGCCTATGAAAAGACAGCCGCATGTTTCAAAAAATATCTCAAGCCGACGGATACCGTGCTGGACTTTGCCTGCGGGACGGGGATCGTGACGTTTGCGGTCGCGCCCTCGGTGCAGTCTGTGCGCGCAATCGACGTATCCGGTGAAATGGTGCGCCGCGCGCAGGAAAAAGTCAAAGCGCAGGGCGTGGAGAATGTGACTGTCACGCAGACGGATCTGTTCGACGGCTGCCTTGCAGAGGGATCTTTCAATGCGGTGCTGGCCTGCAATGTGCTGCTCTACATCGAAGATCGGAGCGCGGCGCTTGCGCGCATCCGCGCGCTCTTGAAGCCGCAGGGAACGCTGCTGCTGGTATCGGACTGTCTGGGAGAGGGGCTCACGCGCGAGCGAGTGCGCAAGTGGTTTGAATACAAGACCGGCAAACGCCCCTACGTTGCATTTGACACGATGCGCTCGCTCGAACGGTCGGTCACCGACGCGGGGTTCGCGGTGCTGGAGCGGGAGAATCTCTTTCCCGCGCCGCCGAATTTGTTCCTTGCGGCGAAAAAGGTATAAATGCCCAAAATGTAAAGACCCCGCACACCGTTTTGAAACGGTGTGCGGGGTTTCTTTATTGCTTTTGCCTGCGGGAAATTTTGTCGAGTAGCTTTCCGCCATAGCGGAACGTCAGCTCGCCGATCAGAAGACCCAGCAGCGCTGCGGCAAACACGTCGCTCGGGAAGTGGACGTACAGGTACAGCCGCGACAGGGCGATGAGCACCGCGAGAGAAATGGCGGCATAGCCGAAGCGCCTGTCAGTCTTCGTCAGGATCGTTGCGGCAATCGTCGAGGACAGCGTGTGTCCCGAGGGGAACGAGTAGTCCGTCGGCGTGGCGATCAAAAGCTGCACGGATGGATCGAGCCAGCAGGGCCGCGAGCGCGCGACAAGATGCTTGAGCGCAACATTTCCGACGAGCAGTCCCACAAGGAGCCCCATCAGCACGAGCGCGCCCTGACGGCGGTATTTTTTTGTGCACAGCAGGAGAACGCCTGCGAGGATCCAGATGATGCCGGCGTTGCCGAGCATCGTGAGCTTTGGGACCACGGCGTCGAGAAACGGGCAGGAGATGTTGTTCTGGATCCAGTGAAGAATGCCCCAGTCGAGCGCCATGGACGTGCAGCTCCTTTCTGATATTATTTGTGCAGCAGCGGGGAGAGCGGCTTGTAGATGAGGAAGCACAGCGCCACATCGATCATGCCTTTGACAAAGGTGAACGGCATATTGAAGACCATCAGGCACTCAAGAAGGCCGTTGGTCGAGGGACGGATGGCCTGATACATGCCGATGATGGCTTCAAGCGGCAGGTGATAGCATACAACGTAGGCGGGGTAGACCACAAAGTAGTTGAGAGGCACAGACAGCACCGCCATCAGCAGCGCGCCGGCGAGAGCGCCGATAAGTGCATTCTTGCGGGACTTTTTCTTCTGATAGATGAAGCCCGCGGTGAAGGAAAACACGCTGCCCATGATGAAGTTGAAAAGCTCACCGACGTACGCGGACGACGTGCCGTGCAGCACGGAGAACAGCACGTTCTTGAGCAGCGTGACGATCACGCCGTAGATGGGGCCGAGCGAGAACGCCGCCAGAAGCTCTGGAAGGTCAGAGATATCGAGCTTGACGAACGCGGGGATGAGCGCGGGGATCGGGAACTCGATGAACATCAGCAAAAATGCGACGGTCGAGAGCATGGCGGTCACCGTCAGCTTGTGGGTACGGCTGTGGTGAGTTGCGCGGGTGGTGGGGATGGCGTTTACATTGGGTTCGGACATAAAAATACACTCCTTTTTGTCATTTCCCCTGAAAGAACAAGTCTTCCAAGGTGCATGACGCAAAAGAGCGTGAAAATTGCGTGGTAAATCGCGCGCAGCACATCTTCTCTCATCCGGACTGTGACCGTCGGTACCGGAATTTCACCGGTTCGTGCGATAAAAAAATACCGCTTGCGGACTGTAACCGCCGGTGGGGAGTTTCACCCCGCCTCGAAGACAAGTGATTCAGTTGATAGCTTGAGTATACGACAAATTTTCGGTTTGTCAAGAGGGAAAATGCTTTACAAAGACGAACGAATGTTCTATAATGGCAAAGAGAGAGGAGGCGATGTCCATGCGGGGGAGACCCTGTTCCTGCGCATTCACCGGCCACCGGCCGGGGAAGCTGCCGTGGGGAGAAGATGAAAGCGACCTTCGCTGTATCGCCCTCAAGGCGAAGCTGCGCGCCGCGGTGGAGAGCGCCATCCACGAGGGGATGGAACATTTCATCTGCGGTATGGCCGAGGGCTGTGACCTCTACTTTGCCGAAACCGTGCTGGCGCTGAAAAGCACATACCCGCACATCACGCTCGAGGCGGCCATCCCGTGTCCCTCGCAGGCGGACGGCTGGGGCGAAGCGCAAAAATCCCGCTACCGCGACATTTTAGCTCGCTGCGACTATGAGACCATGGTGCAGCAGAGCTACACGCCGGGCTGCATGCAGCGGCGCAACCGCTACATGGTCGACCATGCGAGCCTGCTGATCGCCGTGAACGACGGCGCGCGCGGCGGGACGCGTTCGACGATCGAATACGCCTTCAAGCGCGGTGTGAACGTGCTGGACATCCCACTGGACTGAAAAAGGAGAGGACCATGTCCTTTGACTTCAAGAAAGAATACAGGGAATTTTACCTGCCGAAGGCAAAACCGGAGATCGTCGCCGTGCCGCGTGCGAATTATATCGCCGTGCGCAGGCGGGGTGACCCAAACGAGGAAAATGGCGCGTATCAGCGCGCCATCGGTGTACTTTACGCCGTGGCCTACACGCTCAAGATGAGCAAGCGCGCGGGACACGAGATCGAAGGCTTTTTCGACTATGTTGTGCCGCCGCTCGAGGGCTTCTGGCAGATGCCGGACACGGAGACGGTCGACTATGGGCGAAAATCGGATTTTCGCTGGATCTCTGTCCTGCGCCTGCCGGATTTCGTCACGAAAGCGGACTTCGACTGGGCGGTCGAGGCGGCAGCAAAGAAGAAAAAGCTCGACTGCTCGAAAGCGGAATTTCTGGCCGTCGACGAGGGGCTCTGCGTGCAGATCATGCACGTGGGTTCGTTCGATGATGAACCGGAGTCCGTTGCGAGGATGGACGCATTTCTGCGCGAAAACGGGTATGAAAACGACCTGAACGACGTCCGCCTGCACCACGAGATATATCTCTCCGACCCGCGCCGCGTCGCGGCGGAAAAACGGAAGACGGTCATCCGCCACCCCATCAAGAAGGCTTGAAAGGGAAAAAGGATCGTTCCCGCCTTGGTGGGAACGATCCTTTTTTGTGCATAAAAATCAAATATCGAACACGCCCATCACGGCGATGCCGATGACGACGAGCAGGATCATCGCGTAGTGCTTCCACGAGAGCTTTTCCTTCAGGAAGAGGCGGCTCCACAGCACGCTAGCCGCGCAGTAGGAGCTGATGATCGGCGCGGACATCGCAAGGTGCGATGTGTCCGCGATGGCATAGATATAGGCAAACTGACCGGCCGTTTCGCAGATGGCGCCGATGTACTTCGGCGCTTCTCGCTTGGGCAGCAGGCGATCCTTCTTGATGAAGACCACGTAGATGAAGCACAGCACCGCGGCGAACAGGAACGTCAGCTCGTAGGCGCAGTTTGCGCTGCCCTCGTCCAGCGTTTCGAGCACGCGGTTGTCGGCAAAGGTGCCGGCGGCGTCGAGCAGGCAGTAGGCGACGGGAAGCGCAAGGGCCAGAAAGCTCTTGGAATACTTGCGGTTGCCCTCCGCCTGACGGGCGGCGCGCAGCTCGGGGTCCTCCGTGGCATCCACCACACCGAGGCCGATCGCGCCCACGCAGACGAGGACGATCGCGCCGAGGGCGAGCGGGGAATAGTCCTCGCCGCCGACAAATAGCAGTGTCATCACGGCGACGAGCGCGCCAGACGAATTGCAGATCGGCGACGAGACTGACAGTTCAATGTAGCGAAGGCCAAGATAGCCGAGCGTCATCGAGCCGATGTACAGCAGCGACACGGGCAGATAGGTCCAGATAATAGACCAGCTGATCTCCGTGCCGCCGATGAAAATTTCGAACGCAGCGTGAAGACCCATCACGGTACCGACGGCAATGACCATCTTGAGGTGGGCGAGATGATCGTCCTCTCCCTGACAACCGATCTTGGAAAACAGGTCGCTGCCGCTCCAGCAGAGCAGCGCGATCAGAGAAAGCCAGAACCACATATTGAATTGTTAAACTCCTTTGTACTGTTATTTTTTAGATGGCAAAAACAGCGGTACGCGGGGGCGGACGGCGGCGGAAGTGCCGGTTGGTCGCGGGTGTTCTGCGGATGAGCATGAATAAAAATTCTTTCTAACGGATTCTAAGAGGGGAAATCAAAGCGTGATGAGACCGGCGTCGAGCATCTTCTGCAGCGAGAGCAGCACGCCGAGCTTGGCGTGGTACCACGTCAGGCCGCCCTGATAGTAGACGGCGTAGGGCTCGCGCACGGGGCCGTCGGCGGAGAGCTCAATGGAGCTGCCCTGCACGAACGCGCCCGCCGCCATGATGACGTCGGAGTCGTAGCCGGGCATCGGCGCGGGGACAGGGTCGACATAGCTGTCGACCGCGGCGGCGGACTGGATGCCCTTGCAGAAGGCGACCATGCCCTCGGGAGAGCCGAGCTCGACGCACTGGATGATGTCGTGGCGCGCCTCTTTCGACGACGGAACGACGGTGAAGCCGAGCTTTTCATAGCACGCGGCGACGAACACCGCGCCCTTGACCGCGCCGGAGACGACGCTGGGGGCGAGGAAGAAGCCCTGATACAGCGCAGGCATCAATCCGAGGTTTGCGCCGACCTCCTGTCCAAGTCCCGGCGCGGAGAGGCGGTAGGCGCAGCGGTCGATGCACTTCTGCGTGCCGCAGATGTAGCCGCCAATGGGGGCAAGGCCGCCGCCGGGGTTTTTGATGAGGCTGCCGACGATCATATCTGCGCCGAAGTCGCTCGGCTCGTTCGCCTCGACAAATTCGCCGTAGCAGTTGTCGACCATGACGACGACGTCGGGGCGCAGCTTTTTGCAGAACGCGATGGCCTCGCCGATGGCGTCGACCGAGATCGTCGGGCGCGGGCAGTAGCCCTTGGAGCGCTGGATGTGGATGAGTTTCGTCTTATCGTTCAGCGCGCGCTCGATGGCGGGGAAGTCAAAGCTGCCGTCTTCGCGCAGGTCGACCTGCGCATAGCTGACGCCGTACTCCTTGAGCGAGCATGGGCTTTCGCGAAGACCAATGACCTCCTCAAGCGTATCGTAGGGCTTGCCGGAGATGGCGAGCATCTCGTCGCCCGGCAGCAGGTTGGCGGACAGCGCGATGGCCAGCGCGTGTGTGCCGCAGGTGATCTGCGGGCGGACGAGCGCGGCCTCGGTGTGGAAAGCGCTCGCGTAGACGCGCTCCAAATTGTCGCGCCCCTCGTCATCGTAGCCGTAGCCGGTCGAGGCGGCGAAGTGTGTCGCGTTCACGCGGTTTTTCTGCATCGCGCCGATGACTTTCGCCTGATTGAGCTCAGCGATCTCTTCGATTCCGGCAAAGCGGGGTTTGAGCTCGTCTAAAACGGCCTCGCCGAATTGAAGCACTTTGTCGCTCACGCCGAGCGACAGGTACATTTCATCTCTGTTCATTTGTCCTCCTCCGGCGTGTCGGGAAATTCGACGCCGTTGCACATTAGAATAAACCGCAGCGGATAGTCGCGGTCCAGATAGTTTTTACTGTACCATTCATAGGTCGCGGCAGGCAGGTGCCGCAGCTCGGGCGCTTCGGTGCGGAAGAGTTCGAACGTCTTCTGATCGCCTGAGAGCAGTGCCCCCAGAAGCTCGCCCTGCTTTTCTTCATAGAGGCGCGCAAAGCATGCGTCCATGATGGCCGCGCAGGCGCGCTCGTCGTCCGTACCGTAGTCCTCGCGATGGGCGAGCCAGTAGAGAAATTCGCGCGGGTCGAGGTCCAGCTGCGTCGTGACCTGCGAGAGCTTGTAGAACGCGGCCTTGTCGCCGCGCTTCAAAATGTCGATGAGGTACGCAACAAGCTGCTCGTCGAGCTCCACGCAGTCGCAGAAGACCTCGAACGCGTGCTTGCCCGCGTCGGGATCGGGGATACTTTCTGCTGCGGGCGGCTTTTCCTCGACTTCCTCCGGTTCCACCGCGGCGGTGAGCATTTGCAGCAGTGCGCGGGAGAAATCCTCCTCGCTGAAATGGTCGAATATCGCCTCGTCCAGCTCGTCGCCTGCGCTTTTGGCGCACAGGCGCACAAAGTCCGGCACGCTCATACTTTTCAGCGCGCTTTGCAGCTGCGCGGCGCGCTCCTCAGTGGTATCGGCGGTGAGCGCAAGCTCCGGCGGCGCGGGCATTGTGCCCTCGCACAGCGCGCTCATATAATGTAAGTAGTGTTCGCACAGCTCCATTGCCGCGCCCCCTCGGTTCATAATCTCTAATAATCTATCATACGGCGGCAGAAAAAGCAACTGAAAACCGAAGAAAGCCATCAAATACGGCTTTCTTTCTGAATTTTCGCCCTGAGCAGTGCGCAGTTTTCCTGCAAACGCGCATCGTCCGGTGCAAGCGCAAACGCTTTTTCCGCGTTTTTCAGCGCGCTTTCCCACTGCGAAAGGTGAAAGTACGCGATGCTCAGCAGATCGTAGGGGAAGCTGCCCCACGCGAACGGCTCGCAGATATAGGTGCGCGGCCGCTCGGTGATCGCGAGCGCGCAGTTTACCATAAAAATGACGCCGCACCAGTCCTTTTGCTGATAAAGCAGGTCGGCAAACTCCAGATACGGCTCGCGCAGGTGCGGCGCTTCCGCGATGGCGCGGTGCAGCCAGAGCGCGGCTTCGTCCTCGCGCTCCAAACGACGCAGACAGCGCGCGATGTAGCGCATCGAGGCGCAGCGCTCATCGCGCCACACGGCCTGCGGCATCGCGAGGTGCGCCTTCAGGGTCGAGACTGCCTGCGCCCACTCGCCGCGGAACATGTACTCGCGGCCTAAATAGTGGCGGTTGCGGTCGTTTTGCGGGTCCTCCCGCACGGCAAGCTCTAAAAGTGGAAGATACTGCCCGCGCGATTTGCTCGGGTCGGGGTGGTGGTCGAGCTGCACGCCCTCGGCGTCGACAAAGCGCTCGCCGCCCTCGCCCAGATATTGAAGAACCTCGTGCACCGGATTTACCCAGCGGTAGCAGCCGCTTTTGTGAATTTTGTCCGTCCAGAAGACACAGCCCTCGCGCCCATCGGGCAGAAAGCTCCACGTGTAGCGGTAGCGGGCGCGCGTTGTGTCCGGCTGCCACGCGCGCTCAAGCTTTTCGCGCCAGCCGGACTGAAACTGCTCGTCGAGGTCGATGCAGCAGCAAATATCGGCGTCCTTTGGGATGAGCTTCAGCGATTCGCTGCGCGCGACATCGAAGCGCCACGGCGAAATAACCTTCTGCTCGACGTGCGCGCCGCGGGCTCTGAGTTTTTCGACCGTATCGTCCGTTGACCCCGTGTCGAGCACGCAGATGTCGTCCGCCTCGGACATCGAGTCCATGAAGCGCTCGACAAACTGCGACTCGTTTTTGCAGATGGCGTAAACGCAGACGCGGTAGGAAATGATGATTCCTCCTTTTATATATGTATCACGGTGCGGCTTGCGCCGCACCGCTTATTGCTCAGGTCGAGAGGAGACCCGCTGCGCGGAGATTTGCCAGCAGCGCGTTGAACTGCTCGACGACGTCCTCTACGCTTGTCGCATCGGCAACAGCTGCCGCCGCGCGCGTATCGCTCGGTCCAGTCGGACCCGTAGGACCTGTGGGACCGGTAGGACCAACAGCGCCCGCCGTTCCTTCAACACCTTGAGGCCCTTGCGGACCTGTGGGACCCGTTGCGCCGGTAGGACCGACTGCGCCTGCTGCACCCGCAATACCCTGTGGGCCGATGGGGCCTGTCGGTCCGGTTGCGCCAACCGCGCCGGCGGCTCCGGCTACGCCTTGAATGCCCTGCGGTCCCTGCGGGCCTGCGGCGCCTGTGGCACCCGTCTGACCTTGAGGTCCGGTAGGCCCAATGGCGCCCGGCGCACCGGGGACGCCTTGAAGACCCTGTACACCCTGCGGCCCCGTCGGCCCGATCGGGCCGGGAACACCCTGAATGCCCTGCACGCCCTGCGGCCCCGTCGGGCCCAGCACATACTGAGGCGGGAACGGCGGCGGAGGAAACGGCGCGGGGCAGGGCGGCGGGCAGCGGTCTGCACAGCCGCACGAATTCTGAAAACGATTCATCGAAAATACCCTCCTTTTAAGCTCGGGGCAGGAAAACTCCTGCGCTTCATTCTATGCCGTGGGCAGGAAGAGGTGAGCGCGATAGAATGTGCACGTTTTGTGAACAATGGGGAAAAGCCTTGCAACGCTTCCGGTGGTATGCTAACATATAATAATATGTTTTACAGAATCAAAATGTTCGTCAGAACAGGAGGATACCATGCAGAAGAAATTGCTCATCCCCATTCTCGCCGTGCTGGTGCTCATTGTTATACTGGTGGTGCGGGGCTGCGGGAACAAAGATACATCGCAGGATGACAAGCAGAATGAGCCGCAGAACATACAGACGGACACGTTCGACAATACGAACACGACCGGAAACGACGTGCGCACAGAGCTTGGCACGATGACCGCCAATGAAAGCGGCGGCGTCGACATCACCGTCACGGCGGACGGCCCGCAGACTACCTACACCTATACCGACGTCGCGCCCGACGCATGGTACGCCGACGCGGTCAACTATGTTGTCTCCACCGGCGTGATGAGCGGCGACGACACGCAGCATCTCTTCCAGCCGGAATATGGCGTGGAGAGATCACAGTTCGCCGTCATCGTGTACCGCTTTGCCGGCGGTACGCCGACGGAGGAGGACGCAGAGTTCAGCGACCTCGCGGGCGACGAGTGGTATTATGAATATGTCGAGTGGATGGTCGGCAAGGGACTCATGGGCGGCAACGGCGGGGCGTTTAACCCGAGCGACTTTTTATCCTGCGAGCAGGCGATCATCGTGCTCTACCGTCTTGCGGGTGAGCCCACAGTCAGCGGTACGCTCGACGACTACCCCTATGCGCCCAAAGTATCGGAGAGCGGCAGGGATGCCGTGACCTGGGCGTGGAACAACGGGCTCATCACTGAAAAAGAGTGCGTCTGGTATCCGACGCAGGCCATCAGCCGCGCGCAGGTCGCGCTTTTGCTGATGCGCTATGACGCCTTGATCGGCCGAAATGCGGCGTAAATGAATGAATACGGAAAAATGCGGGCATTCTGTTCTTGACAGAATGCCCGCAAACCGTTGAAAATACTGAATTTTTGAGCTGCCTGTAAAGGAGCAAACAAGAAAAATGTCAAAAAAAGTAAAATTAACTGTTGACAAACGCCTACCCGCGTGCTAAGATAACACCTGTTCCGCGAATGGAGCGTGCACCTTGTAAATTAAACAACGAAACTTTGACAAGCACCAGATGAAAAACTGTGCAATATGTACAGTGGCTTGCGAGGAGGACGGTTAAGTCAATTACGTCTGAATCGTAAGGATAAAAAGTTTTAAGCTATGACAAATAGCTCGATAAAGATTAGCTCAGACTTAGGTCTGTGTTGATACCATTTTATTGAGAGTTTGATCCTGGCTCAGGACGAACGCTGGCGGCGTGCTTAACACATGCAAGTCGAACGAGAATCTACTGAAGGAGGATTCGTCCAACGGAAGTAGAGGAAAGTGGCGGACGGGTGAGTAACGCGTGAGGAACCTGCCTTGAAGAGGGGGACAACAGTTGGAAACGACTGCTAATACCGCATGACGCATAGGGGTCGCATGATTCTTATGCCAAAGATTTATCGCTTCAAGATGGCCTCGCGTCTGATTAGCTAGTTGGCGGGGTAACGGCCCACCAA
>CDYR01044258.1_pt1 | contig 147168 bp, 136 predicted proteins | sample 557691 | NCBI WGS metagenome assembly CDYR01 (sample SAMEA3182103, study PRJEB8094) | gut metagenome | biome: human; feature: gut; material: Stool; isolation source: human stools | place: Canada | collected 2013-02-19 | reverse complement strand
AAAATGTATGAGGACTGGTCTGCCGGACGCATAACCGAGTATAACTTCAATATGCTGTCCGAGAAGTACCAGAACGAGCAAAAGGAGCTTGAAACAAAAATAAGACAGCTTCACGAAACGATGGAAGCCGCCGTACAGACCGCAGCGGATGCTGAAAAGTGGATTGCCCTGATGAAACAGTATGTCAACCCTGTGGAGCTGACCGCCGAACTTCTGAACACTCTAATTGAAAAAATAACCGTCCACGAAGCTGTCAAGGGCGAGGACGGAAGCCGTGAGCAGGAAGTAGAAATCTACTACCGCTTCATCGGCAAAATCGACTGACCTTTCTTTTTTACCCAACAATATCTTTAATTAAGGGAGACGGGACGGGGCTACCCGGAGATGGAGAAGATCCTTTATATCTGCAACCGCTATCAGGTATCCATCGCCGACCTGTTCGCCGAGGAGGCCCCGGTACCCGCCGCGGCGGCGGAGGCACGCCCCGCGCCGGAGCAGGAGGCCGCCCCCCTGCCCCGCGCCACGCTGGGCAGCGCTGTGGGCGCCTTCCTGACCAACCTGTCCCCAAAAAACAAATGGCTGGCTGGAGCTGTGCTGGTAGGCATCGGCGCGCTGGCCGGCATCATCGGACTCATTTTGAGAGGAGGCGACGCAGACATGGCGACAACGATATGGATCGCCGCCATCATTATTTTCGGCGTGGCGGAGGCCGCCACCGCCGGGTTGACATCCATCTGGTTCGTGCTTGGCGGCGTGGCCGGATTGATCGCCGCGGTATGCGGCGGGCCTGTGTGGCTGCAGGTGGGGCTGTTCTTCGCGGTGTCCATCGCGGCACTGGCCTTCACCCGGCCGCTGGTGGTCAAGCTGATGAAAAAGGATATCAAGCCCACCAATGCCGACCGGGTACTGAACAATGTGGGCCGCGTGACAGAGCGCATCGACAACGCGCTGCCCTCCGGCGCCGTCTATATAGACGGTAAGACCTGGACGGCGCGCAGCGCCGACGGGGAGGTCATAGAGCCGGACGCCGCCGTGCGTATCCTGCGGATGGAGGGCGTGAAGCTCATCGTACAGAAGGAGCCTTGATATGCCGTATGTTCTGGGCGGATTGGCCGCCATACTGCTGGGCGTGGTCGCCCGCATCATTCACCTCATCCACAAGCATACTACGACTATGAAACAAACAGGAGAATAAGGAGGAACTACTATGCCGACACCGGGAACCATCGCCATCATCATTCTGGTCATTCTCATTCTGGCCGTCATCGTCAGCTGCATCCAGATCGTCCAGCAGTCCAAGGCCTACGTCATCGAGCGCCTGGGCGCGTTCCACAGCGTTTGGGGCGTGGGTATGCACTTCAAGCTGCCGTTCATCGAGCGCGTGGTGAAGAAGGTCAGCCTGAAGGAGCAGGTGGCGGACTTCGATCCCCAGCCGGTCATCACCAAGGACAACGTGACCATGCAGATCGACACCGTCATCTATTTTCAGATCACGGACCCCAAGCTGTACACCTACGGCGTGGAGTACCCCATGAGTGCCATCGAAAACCTGACGGCCACCACCCTACGCAACATCATCGGCGAGCTGGAGCTGGACCAGTCCCTGACCAGCCGCGACACCATCAATGCCAAAATGCGCTCCATTCTGGACGAGGCCACCGACCCCTGGGGCATCAAGGTCAACCGCGTGGAGCTGAAGAACATCCTGCCGCCCCGGGAGATCCAGAACGCCATGGAGAAGCAGATGAAGGCCGAGCGCGAACGCCGGGAATCCATCCTGCAGGCCGAGGGCGAGAAGGCCAGCAAGGTGCTGATCGCCGAGGGCGAGAAGCAGTCCACCCTGCTGCGGGCCGACGCCGCCAAACAGGCCAAGATCATGGCCGCCGAGGCCGAGGCGGAGTCCATCCTGAAGGTGCAGCAGGCCATGGCCGACTCCATGCGTATGCTGAACGAGAACGCCCCCAACGACCAGGTCATCAAGCTGAAGGCACTGGAGGCGCTGGAGAAGGTGGCTGACGGCAAGGCCACGAAGCTCATTATCCCCAGCGAGATCCAGGGGCTGGCCGGTCTGGCCGCCAGCGCCAAAATGCTGGTGGAGGACGGCAAGGAGGCGTAAGCTATGGCGAAGAAGGAACAGCGCTTTATCAAGGTCATGGAGGAGAGCGCCTTTATCAGCAGCAACGAGGTGCTGGTGGACACGCAGACCGGTGTGCAGTATCTCTATCACGCCGTGGGCAATTCCGGCGGGCTGACGCTGCTGGTGGACGCCGAGGGCAAGCCCCTGCTGTACCGCAAGACGCCGGACGCACCGGAATTCTGAGCAAAAAAGGAAGCACCCCGCGGGGTGCTTCCTTTTTTGCTTCGCTTTATGACTCCTCCTGGGCGGGCTGGAATACCAGCGCAGCCATGTCGGACAGCGCGTCCTCCGACGCGCCGGTGTCGGCCGTCAGGCTGTACGCCAGGCCGGGAGCGAGGTCACGCCAGATGATGCAGCCGGCGCCGCCCGCGTCCCATCGGAGGACGGTGGGGCACCAGCGGAGCTTGCCCTCCGCCGTCAGACTGCCGCCGGTGAAGCCGGAGATATCCGGTGTCGTTTCCGAGACGTCCGAAGTGGGCGCCATGCGGTAGTGCCAGGTGACGCCATCCAGCGTAAAGGCGACCTCCGTGACCGTCGCGCCGTCCAGATCAAAGAGATCGTAGCCCAGCACGTCCGCGCCCTCCGGGGCGGTGGGGACGGTGTAATACTGGGCGTCCATCAGGGTAAAGGCGGTGACCAGCGGCGCGCCGCCGTCCCAGGCCACGCAGTACCACTGGATACCGGCGGACGTGTCGTACCAGCCCACGGCGCCGTCATCGTAGACCAGCAGCGTCAGGCCGTTCACCTGATAGGTGTCTGTCGGGAGGGTACCGTCCGGGGCAGGCAGGGGCTGGCTGGCATATTCCGCGCCGTAGTCGTAGTCATAGCCGTCCAGCAGCACGGTACAGGACACACCGGTGACGGCGCCCTCGCCGTCCTGACGCCACCGGTAGTCAGAGGCCAGAGACGCGCCCTCCGGCAGGGCCAGAGAGGCGGAGAGAGGCTCGGCGTCCAATACAGGCGGCATGGCGGCGGAAAAGCTCTTGTCCATGGCGCCGAAGTCGGCGTCCGTGCCGGCGGTATTGTCACCGACACCGGCGGACCAGGGCTGCCACAGGGCCAGGGCCAAGGCCGCGGCGCAGAAGCACGCGGCCAGCGCACCCCAACGGCGCGCCGCGCCGCCGCGGGGCAGGGGACGCTGGGCCTCCTCCAGCAGGTCGTCATCGATGGCGTCCATCCAGCGCTTCATTCTGTTGTCGTTCACAGCATCCCCTCCTTTTCCAGCACGGTACGCAGACGCTGACGGGTGCGGAAGAGGGAGGATTTGACCTTCTCCTCGCCCGCGCCGCAGCTGTCGGCGATCTCGCGGATGCTCTCGCCATACCAGTAACGGCGGATGAAATACGTCCGGCTCTGCCGGGTCAGCTTACGCAGGAAGCCGTTGAGCACACGGCGGAACTCCTGCTGCTCCAGGGCGCGGACTGCGCCGTCCTCGGCGGGCAGGCAGCCCTCCAGCTCCTCGAAGGCCACAGTCAGGTCGCTGCGGCGCTGGGCGGCACGGTTATAGTCGCACTTGTCCAGGGCCAGGCGGCGGGTGACGGTGGTGATGTACGCCGCCAGCGAACGGGGGCGCTCCGGCGGAATAGCGTTCCACAGACGGAGCCACACGTCGCTGACGCACTCCTCCACGTCGCGGTCGTCCGGCAGGATGTGCCGGGCGGCGGCAAGGCAGCGCTTTTCGTATTTCTCCTGCGCGGCGCGGATGGCCTCCGGGTCGCGGCGGAAAAAATGATCTATGATCTGAGCGTCCTCCATCGGGCACTCCCCTTTCTGTGTGTATCGGTCAGACCATCATAGCACACAGAAAGGGGAAACGCCATAGGAAATCAGAATTTTGCCAGGAATGCGTCGGGTACGGTGCAGCCGTCGGGCAGCACCTCCAGCACCACATAGTTGCCGTTGACGGTAACGGTGGCGTTGTTCTTCCACATACCGGCCTCCTCGGGATAGGTGGTGTCGTCGGCCATGGCGTCCACGCGGGCCTGGAAGCTCTGGCGAACGATCTCGGCGTCGGCGGCGCTCTCCGCCTCCACCATAGACACCTCGCAGGAGGTGGCGGTGGGCGAGATGAAGAACACGGACTGCTTCAGCTTGGCGTTCTCCAGACCGGGGTAGTAGCTGTTCAGGATCTCCACAGCCGTCTCCTCCAGCAGCACGGGCGCGTTATCGCCCAGCTCCTCCTGCACCTGCTTGATACCGGCCTCGTACGCCGCCCGCAGGTCAACGGACTGACCGTCGGTCTGCGTCTGGTCGTCCTTTTTCTCGCCGCCGATGTTGTCTTCCTTCTGACCGCAGGCCACCAAAGCCAGCGCCATCACCAGCGCCAGCAGCAATGCAGATATCTTTTTCATCATGTAAGCACTCCTTTCGGGCGCGGGGCAGGACCCCGCGCACTTTACCGTTTCCGGAAGGACGGAAGCGTCCTCCGGCGGACAGCGAAACGCCGTCCTCTGCCAATACTGACGGCGGAGAACAGCGTTTGGTTTCGCTTTTTCGTTTATCGCTCATGGGGCTTGGGGGCGTTCCAGCCCTCGGGGAAATTTTGCAGCACCCAATGGCGGGTGTGGTCGATGAACGCCTGCGTGGAGTGGGAGAGGGCGTTCTTGTCCTTGACACAGATGCCGATGTCCCGGTGGAACACCTTGGGCAGGGTGCTGGCAGCCAGCGGATAGGCGCACTTGTAGAGCATCAGCTCCTCCATGACGCTGATACCCAGGCCGCCGGAGACCATGGCCAGGATCGTCTGGTCCTGCTGGACGGTGTATTGGATCCGGGGCCGGACCTTGTAGTGATCGAAAATGGCCTGGATCTCATAATCGTCGCCCTCATCCAGCAGGATGAGGGGGTACTGCTCCAGGGCCTCCGGTGGGAAAGGCTGGCGGCCCGCCAGCGGGTGGTCGCAGGGCAGGATGACCTTCCACTGGTCCCGCTGGAGCAGCCAGTAATCCAGATACTTCTCCGCCGGGGTAGGCAGGGAGATAAAGCCGCAGTCCGCCTGACCGTGGAGGACCCAGTCGGAGATCTCGTTGTTGAAGTTGGAGGGCAGAAGCTCGAACTCGATGCGGGGGTACTTTTCCTGAAATGTCTTGAGCATACCGGGCAGCCACTTTTCCGATACACTGGTAAAGGTGGCCACGCGGATAAGGCCGGTGTCCAGTCCCCGCAGGTCCTCGGCGTGCTGCTCCAGACGGTGGGACAGGGCGCACATCTCCTGAAAATATGGTGCCAGGGCGCGGCCATCCGCCGTGGGGGTGACACCGCCGTGGCTACGGACCAGCAGCGTAACGCCCAGCTCCTCCTCCAGCGAGCCGATGGCGTGGCTGACGCCGGACTGGGTGAAATTCAGGGCGCGGGCGGCGGCGGTAAAGCTGCCCATCTCCACAGTCTTGAGGTATATCTGGTATTTGGTGACGGACATGGGGACACCTCCTGTTCAGGGCCAGTATAGCATATCTCGCCATGTGCTGCAAAGTATTTTTCATGGTTTTGATGATAATCATGCGTTTTACAAATCGCTTGTCCTGTGCTATGCTAAAGATACGTTAAGAAGCCCAAACGAAAGGAGGCGCTGAGCATGGTGCTGAACCTCATTCTGGCCGGCCTGGTGGCGGTTCTGGTGGTTACGGGTATCGTGTCCAAGGCAACGGACAAGTAACCCAACACCCTTTGTTTTCTATCCTTAATTTTTCTCCCTATTCCCCTTCAAATTGGTGAATGCCGGCGCGCCCTCCCAACGTGCCGGTGAAAGGACGCCGCCCCCTTCGGGCGGCGCCCTTTTTGCCCCAGACGCAGCGCGGGAGGTGATCGCTTCTCCTTGCTATTTCATGCGGCGTATGGTATGATACCGGCGTTAAAGAGAAAGAGGTATTGCCTATGAACCAGAAAAAACTGCATATTCTGTCGCTGCTGGCGGCGCTGACCGCGGCCACCATCTTCGGCATGAGCTTTATGTTCTCAAAAATGGCGCTGGTCACGGCGGCGCCCACAGTGCTGCTGGCCTTCCGGTTCACGGTGGCGGTGGCGGCCATGTCGCTGGTCATCGCGCTGAACGCTCTGGTGGGCAAGGTACGCGGAAAGCCGCTGTTTGCCTTCTCCCTGAAGGGAAAACCGGTGGGCAAGCTGCTGCTGCTGGGTATCGTGCAGCCGGTGGCGTACTTTATCTTCGAAAACTACGGCATCCTGTACACCTCCGCCGCTGTGGCGGGGACCATCATCGCGGCGGTGCCGGTGTGCTGCATCCTGATGGACGTGCTGGTTCTGCATGAGCGCGTCACCCGGCGGCAGGTGCTGTGCGCCCTGGGCGCGATCGGCGGCGTAGCGCTGATCTCCGTGGGCGGGGCGGTGATGATCTCGGCGCTGGGCCTGCTGTTCCTGCTGCTGACCATGCTCAGCGACACGGTGTACTATGGGCTGAGCCACGATGCCGCCAAGCGCTTCACCCCCTTTGAGATGACCTATGTGATGTTTGTGGTGGGCATGGCGGTGTTTATTCCGGTGGCGCTGATACAGGCCGGTGGGATAAGCAGCGAGCTGATCACCGCGCCGGCGCAAAGCGGCAGCTTCTGGCTGGCGGTGCTGTATCTGGGCATACTGTCCTCCGGCGTGGCCTACGGACTGCTGAACTTCGCCAACAGTCACCTGACTGTCTCAGAGAGTTCCCTGTTCTCCAACGTGACCACGGTGGTATCGGTGCTGGCGGGCGTGCTCTTCCTGAAGGAGGATTTCAGCCTGTGGCAGGCTCTTGGCGTAGTCATCATTCTGGTGTGCGTGTTCGTGGCCAACGTGTCCGGCGGCGAAAAGAAATAAAAAGATCTCCCCCGACCGGGGGAGATCTTTTTATTTGCGGATGAGGGTCCCAGCCTTCACGCCGGTCATTTCTCCGTTCTTCACGGCCAGCCGGCCGGCCACCAGCACGGCGTCCATACCCAGGGCCGTTTGGCAGGGGTCCTGATAGGTACCGCGCTCAGTGAGGGCGGCGGGGTCGAACACACACAAGTCCGCGTCCGCACCCACGGCGATAACGCCCTTACCCGCAAGGCGAAGGGCCTGTGCCGGGGCCTGGGTCAGCTTGTGAACGCCCTGCTCCAGCGTCAGCACACCCTGTTCCCGGACGAAGCGCTGCAGCAGGCGGGTACAGCTGCCGTAGACCCGTGGATGGGGCATCCCCTCGGTGGGGTAGGTGGCATCGGAGATCAGGCAGCTGAGGGGACTGCGGAGGATAGCGGCGATGTCTTCCTCCGCGGCCATGAAGTCGATCATAGTCACCTGGCAGTGCTCGCGGATCAGCAGGTCGCAGCAGGCGTCCAGCGGGGATTTGTGCTCCAGAACCGCCTCCTGGGCGATGCTCTTGCCCAGCAGCGGCGCGTCCTCCGGGCAGTGAAGACTGCTGAGGAAGATGCCGTCCCAGCCAGCCAGCTTGGCAATGTCGTCAAACCCGCCGCCGTCTTCAATACGGTGAGCCAGCGTCTCGCGTTCGTGGGAGTCGGCCAGGCGGCGGACAACGGCGTCCATGCCGCCCTCCAGAAACTCCGGCGGCAGGATATGCAGCAGCTGGGTGGAGCCGGCGGTGTAGGGGTACACGTCGCAGCCCACATCCAGCCCCTCTTCCTTCGCCCGGTGCAGCAGCTCCAGGGCCCGGGGTATTTTTTTGCCCCAGTTGTCCCGGCCCATGGCCTTCAGGTGGCTGATGTGCAGGGGGACCCGCAGCGCCCGGGCCACCAGCAGCATCTCCTCGATGGAATCGCAGACGCCCGCGCCCTCCTGCCGCATATGGACGGTGAGGGGGATATCCCGCCCCGCGATGGGTGAGAGCGCACGGATCAGCTCCGCCGTGGTATAGAAGCACTCCGGGGCGTAACCCAGGCCCAAAGAAACGCCCAGCGCGCCGTCGGCCAGAGCCTGCTCCAGGGCGCGGTGCAGGGCGCGGTAGTGGCGGTCCTCCAGGTGCTCCAGCTCATAGCCGGCCGCGTCCGCCCGAAGGACGCCGGCACCGGCCAGCATACCCACATGGACGGGGATATTCGGCACAGAGGCGAAATAGCCGGAGAGGGTTTCCGTCACCAGCTCCGGCGGCAGGGCCCCGGTAATGGGCCGCAGGTAATCCCGGATGGCGTCACCATGGGCGGGGCCGAAGGGGGCGGCGCTGAGGCCGCAGTTGCCGTTGACGATGGTGGTAAGGCCCTGACACAGCTCCGCCGCGCCGAAGCCCGGGCGGAACAGCGCCGCGTCGGCGTGGCGATGGATGTCAATGAAGCCGGGGGTAACGGTCCTGCCGGCGGCGTCGATTACATGAGCGGCGGACGCTGCGGACAGATCGCCGATGGCGGCGATCCTGCCGCCGGAAACGGCCACATCGGCCGCAAATGCGGGGCGGCCCGTGCCGTCGATGACGGTGCCGCCCCGGATAAGGGTATCAAACATGGTCTGTGCCTCTCTCCTGCTTCCCTGCCGTCAGAGGCAGGGAGATACTGAAGGTGGTCACGCCGCCGCTGCTGTCACAGCGAAGGACGCCCCGGTGGGCATCCACGATGGCTTTGGCAATGGGCAGGCCCAGGCCAAAGCTGTCGCCGTCGGTGCGGGCGTCGTCGGCGCGGTAAAAGCGGTCAAAAATACGGGGGAGCTTGTCCGAAGGGATATCCGGCCCCTGATCGGTCACGGACACCACAGCGCGGCTGCCCTGCCGGACGGCGGTCAGGCGGATGGGCGTACCGGGTGCGGCGTATTTGACGGCGTTATCCAGCAGCACCGCCAAGGCCTGGCCCAGCTTGGCGCCGTCGCCCCGGACAGGAAGAGACGGCGCAATATCGTAATCCAGTACATGGCCGGCCTCAAAGGCCACCGGCTCAAACCGCAGGGCGGCAGTCACCGCCGCCTCCGACAGGTCGGTGACGGTGTCCGGCGGGCTGCCGGCGTTCTTCTGGGCGCGGAAGAGGGTGAGCATATCCTCCACCAGGGCCTTCATGCGGCGGCCCTCCGCCCGGATATTGTCCACGTAGACCGCCTGCTCCGGCGAAGCGCTCTGCTCCAGCAGCTCGGCGGAGGAAAGGATGACCGTCAGAGGGGTCTTCAGCTCATGGCTGGCGTCGGAGAGGAACTGCTCCTGCTGGGCCCAGGCGGCACCTACAGGCTTGGTAACCACACCGGAGAGCAGATAGCTGCACAGAAACAGCACCACCAGTGCGCCGCAGCCCACCAGAGAGCAGGCCTTCAGCAATGTGTGCAGGGAGGTGTATTCCAGATAGGTATCGGTAAACGCAATGGCAGTAGTGGTGTAACCCCGCTGGCGCAGATAGCGCAGATGAAATTCGTCCAACGTGCCGGCGTCCTCGTCCGCCGCCAGGGCGGCAGTGACGATCTCCGCCATGCGGGTCTCGTCGCTGAGGTCATAGTAGCTGTTGCCGGCCACGCGGACGGTGCCGCTGCCATAGACCTCGGCCACAAAGCAGGGGATGCTGTCCATGCCGGGCTGGCTGCGGCCATAGTCGCCCTGCTCCAGCGCCTGGTACAGCTGCTGCTGCACATTCTTGTGATAGTTGCCCCGGGAGATGAAGTACACCGCCGCGAACACCGCCAGCAGCACCAGCGAGATCAGCAGCATATTGGTGGCCACCACCTTCCAGCGAAGGTGCCGGATCATGCCTCCACCTCCAGACAATAACCCACCATACGGAGGGTCTTGATCTTCACAGTGGATTGCAGATGGGTGAGCTTGCGGCGGAGGAAGGAGATATAGACCTCCACGTTGTTGTCCTCGGCGGCGGAGTCGTAGCCCCAGACCTTCAGGATCAGCTGCTCCTTGGAGACGATCTGACTGCCGTTCCGCATCAGCAGCTCCATCAGGTCGTACTCCCGGCGGCTGAGGCGGACGCTTCGCGGGCCGCATTCCAGCAGGAATGTGCCCATGTGCAGCGTCAGGTCGCCGAAGGCCGTCACCTCCGGGTCGGCAGCGGCGTCCTCACCGCCACGGCGCAGCAGGGACCGGATACAGGCAAGCAGCTCCTCCGGCTCAAAGGGTTTGGTCAAGTAGTAGTCCGCACCGGCGTCCAGGCCGCGGACGCGGTCATTCAGCTCACTGCGGGCGGTGAGCATCAGCACCGGCAGGCGGCTGCCGCCGCCGCGCAGCTGGCGCAGCAGGGCGAAGCCATCCATGCCGGGAAGCATGGCGTCCAGCACCAGCAGGTCGTAGATATCGCTGCGGGCGTTGTCCAGGCCGGAGATGCCGTCATAACACACGTCGGCGGTATAGCCCTGGCGGCGCAGCAGGTCCTGCAGGGTGCCCGCCAGGCGCTTTTCATCCTCCACGATCAGTATACGCATAGCCGCGCCTCCCTTTTCATGGCTTACAGCCCCGTCTCGGACAGGGTCAGGATCTGGGTCAGGGACGACTCCTCCATCCGATAGATGGTGGTGTCGCCGTCCAGGGCCACATAGCGGCCGCCGTCGCCGGTGGACAGGCCGACAGCAAGGATCAGCGTCCGCTCGGCGCTGTTGTCAGCCAGGTAGTTCACCGTCAGCGTGACCTCCGGCGTGTCCAGGCCGCAGACGGCGGCCGCACCCTCCGCCGGGTCGTAGTCCACGCAGGCGGTGAGCGTCAGGGCAGCGATCTCATCAGCCAGGGCGGCGGTCTTTTCCGTGACGTCCCGGTTGGCGCTGCGGCGGGTACCGTCCTCGGCGGTGTAGAAGGAGACAGCGGCGGTGCCGTCGGCGCGCAGCAGGCTCACGCTGACCAGCCTGTCCGGCTCGATGACCGGCAGAACGGGCAGGACCGCCATGGCGTAGATGCTGCGGCTGAGCAGCATCTTATTTTCGTCAGAGGTATAGCGCACCGTGCCGGCAGGGGTGAGCACGTACCAACGGCCATCCGCGGCCTGGTCGCCGAGATAATAGACGACGTCCACGCCGTCGGAGGTGACGGTGATGTACTTCTTGGGAGCCTCCAGTCCGTAAACCGCCAGCTCCTGCACATCGGCCACTGTTTCGCCGCTGTCCAGGGTGGCGGGCAGGGCCAGCAGGTCCTCCAGCGCCGTCTGGTCCAGTGGGAAGGCGGGGTCGTCAAACCAGGTCCAGGCGCCGGTTTCGTCCTTTTCAAAACGGAGGGTCACATCGCCGTCGCACAGAGCCAGGGCGGTGACGCCTTCTACGGGCGGGGCGGTCTGGGTGGAGGCGTCCACCATCTCTTTACCTTTTGTATTGCCGCAGGCGGACAGCAGCAGCGTCAACCCCAGCAAAAACGCCGTCAGGCGCAGAATTCGCTTCATCATGGCTTCGGTCTTCTCCTTTACTTTCGTTTACTTTCCGTTGCTTTTGCTGTATACATTCGCGTTCGCTATATGTTACGTTCGCTTTCAGTATAGCAACTTTTCAGGAAAAAGAAAAGTACATTCCGTGAATTCTCCCGTTCCCGGCGGCGCGGACGGACGAAGCACAAAAAAGACCGGCCCGGGCCGGTCTTTTTTTGTCGTTACCCGCAGAGATGCGGCAGGTGTGCTGTAATGGCCGAGACGGCAGTTCCGCGCCGGTCTTTTTCTTAGCGTTATTTGCAGAGATAGCTGAACCAGCCCTCGCTGCTGCGCTGCTCGAACACATCCCAGCCGTCGGCCTTCAGCTTTTCCAGCACCTCCGCCGCCCGGTCGTCGATGATGCCGGAGCAGAGGAAGAGGCCGTCGGGCTTCAGGAAGGGACGGACGTGGGGGCTGAGGCCCATAATGACATCCGCCACGATGTTGGCCACCACGATATCATAGCCGGCGCCCATCTCCCGCCGCAGGGCGGTGTCGGTGAGCACATCGCCCCAGCGGACGGTGTAGCGGTCCTTTCCGATGCCGTTCAGGGCGGCGTTCTCATAGGCCACGTCCACGCACTTCTCATCGATGTCGCAGGCGAAGGCGCTCTCCGCGCCCAGGCGCAGGGCGGCGATGGACAGGATGCCGCTGCCGCAGCCCAGGTCCAGCACGCGCTCGCCGCCGTGAATGTGGGTGTCCAGCGCCTGCAGGCACAGGCGGGTGGTGGCGTGGCTGCCGGTGCCGAAGGTCAGGCCGGGGTTCAGCACCAGCTTCACCCGCGTGGGGTCGGCGGCCTCCTCCCACTCCGGCACCACCAGCAGGCGGCTGCCGATCTCCATGGGCTTGTAAAACTGCTTCCAGTTGTTCTCCCAGTCCTCGTCGGCCACGTCGGCCATGGTCAGCAGCAGGGGCGCGTACTCCGGGTGCTCCTTTTTCAGCGCCGACATGGCCATACGCACGGCGGCCACGGTGCCGTAGGCATCCTCGTTCCGTTCCAGATAGAACGTCACGCGGCTGACGCCCTTCTTCTGCGCCAGCAGATCGTCATCCACATAATCCCAGTATTGGCGGTTGTTCTCCAGAAAGCTCTGAAAGTCCGCCTCGTCGTCGATCATCACGCCGGTAACGCCCTGCTGCTCCAGCATATCCGTCACCGCGTCCAAGCCCGCGTGGCTCGTGTCGATCTTGAGTTCCAGCCAGTCCATAGGATGACCTCCCGCAAAGTTGAAATGCACCGTACACCGCCAGCGGCGACGGAGCTTGTGTCCCGCCGATGACAAACCTCTAACGGCAATGGATCTTGCGCCAGGACGAGGCGCTCCATCGATGTCGGATCTTGCGTCCTGCCGATGGCAAGCCTCTAACGGCAATGGATCTTGCGCCAGGACGAGGCGCTCCATCGATGTCGGATTTTGCGTCCTGCCGATGGCAAACCGACGACGGCGTACTTTGTGTACGTCGAGGAGGTTTGACGATGGCAGGGCGCAAAAGACGCGCCGTTATCTCTTGGTGCCTACGAAGAATATGCCCATGGTGTTCGGCCCCGTGTGGCTGCCGATCACAGGCCCGATGTAGTTGATATAGACCTCCTTGACGCCGTAGCGGGCCTTCATCTCCTCGGCCACGGCGCGGGCCTCCACCTCGCAGTCGGCATGGCAGATGAACATGACCTGCTCACTGGGCTCGATGCCCAGCTCGGCGATCTTGTCGATGAGGGCCTTCAGGCTGGCCTTGCGGCCGCGGACCTTGCTGACGGGGACCAGCTTGCCCTCGTCGGAGGTGTGCATGACGGGCTTGATGGAGAGCATGGAGCCGAAGAACGCGGCGCCGGCGCTGAGACGGCCGCCCATCTTCAGGTAGTTCAGGTCGTCCACGGTGAACCAGTGGTCGATGTGGAGCTTGTTGTCCTCCACCCACTGCACCAGCTCCTGAGCGGAGAGGCCCTCGCGCTTCTTCTGGACGGTCAGATAGAGCAGCAGGCCCTGGCCCAGAGAGGCGGAGAGAGAGTCCACCACATAGATGTTGGCATCGGGAAACTCCTCCTTCATGTCTTGGGCGGCGATGCACGCACTTTGGTAGGTGGTGGAGAGGGCGCTGGAGAAGTTGATGCTGACGATGTCCTTGCCGGCAGCCAGAATGGGGCGCATGGCCTCCTGAAACTGGCCTACGTTGGCGGCAGAGGTGGTGGCCAGCACGCCGCCGCGGATCTTGCCGTAGAAATCCTCGAAGCTGATGGCGCTGCCGTCCAGCAGATTGGGGTAATCGTGCCCATCGATGTGGACGGTCAGGGGCACCACAGTCAGCTCCAGCTCCTTGGCCATGTGGTCGGTCAGGTCGCAGCAGCTGTCGGTCATAATGACATATTCGCGCATGGGATAAACCTCCTTGGGAGTGATATTCCCCGCTATCATAGCATGAAAACCGCCGCAGGAAAAGAGCCAAATTGTAAATAATACGGAATATTAGCAGAAATGCAGGCATGTATCGCCTATTTCCCCACGCAGAAGCGGGAGAAGATGGTGTCCACCAGATCGTCGCGGACCTGTTTGCCGTTCAGCTCACCCAGCGCAGCCAGTGCCGCCTCGCAGTCGGTGAGCACCACGTCGGGGGTCATGCCGATACGGAGGGCGCCGCGGGCCTCGGCCACGGCGGAGAGGGCGCGGTTGGCGGCGTCGGCCTGACGGGCGTTGGTCAGCAGCGCGCCGCCGGTGCTCTCGCCCGCTGGGAACTGCGCCGCGATGGCGTCGGTCAGCGTGTCCAGTCCCGCGCCGGTGGCGGCGGAGACGGACAGCACGTTGTCGAAGCGGTCCGCCAGGGCGCCGACGTCCAGCGCCCTGGGCAGGTCGGATTTATTGACGGCCACGATCAGGTGGGGGACGGTGTTGGCCAGGGCGATGGCGGCCTCGTCCTCCGCCGTCAGCTCCCGGGAGCCGTCCAGCACCAGCAGGGCCAGAGATGCCTGCTTCGCGGCGGCGCGGCTGCGCTCCACACCCATGGTCTCCACGGCGTCGCCGCCGTCGCGGATGCCCGCCGTGTCGATGAGCCGCAGGAGCACGCCGCCCACGGTGACCTTTTCCTCCACCGTGTCGCGGGTGGTGCCGGCGATGTCGGTGACGATAGCCCTGTCATAGCCCAGGAGGGCGTTCAGCAGAGAGGATTTGCCGGCGTTAGGCTTGCCCAGCAGCACCGTGGGCACGCCCAGCTTCAGCAAACGGCCGCGGGAGAACCCGGCCACCAGCGCTTCCAGATCGTTCTGGGCCCGGCGCAGGGTGTCCAGCATCTGCTCGCGTTGGAGATCCTCGATGTCCTCGTCCGGATAGTCTACCACGGCGTAGAACCGGGCGGCCATGTCCATGAGGCCGTCGTAGATACGCGCCACGGTGCGGCTCAGCGCGCCGTCCAGCTGGCAGACGGCGTTGTGGGCCTGCTGGGCCGTCTCGGCGTCGATCAGGTCCGCCACGGACTCCGCCTGGAGCAGGTCCAGCTGCCCGTTGAGAAAGGCCCGCTTGGTAAACTCGCCGGGACCGGCCTGGCGGCAGCCGGCGGCAAACAGGGCGCGGAGGCCCGTGTCCAGCACGATGGGGCTGCCGTGGCAGTGGAGCTCGGCGCAGTCCTCTCCGGTATAGCTGTGGGGCGCGGGGAAACGGACGCACAGCACACTGTCGATGACCTGCCCCGTCTCGTCCAGCAGCTCGCCCAGCACCATGGCGCGGGGGCGCTGCTGCGCGGCGGGCCTGCCGTTTTTGGCGCGGAACACCGCGTCCAGCGCGGCACAGGTATTCGGGCCGGACAGGCGCAGGATACCGATGGCGCTGGGCTGACCGGGCGTGGCGATGGCGGCGATGGTGTCGGACATAGGCGGGACCTCCTTGCAGGGTGTTTTTCTCAGTATACCACAGGCAGCGGGAAAAAGAAATATCCCCCGGCGGACCGGGGGATATAAAAAACGATGCTTTACTTGATGGGCTCGCCGGCGGCTTCCTTGGCGGCGATCTCCTTCATGGCGTCCTTGTGGCTCAGGTTCACGCGGCCCTTCTCGTCGATCTCGGTGACCTTGACCCACATCATGTCGCCGATCTTGCAGGCGTCCTCCACCTTCTCGATGCGCTTGTCGGCCAGCTTGGAGATATGGACCAGACCGTCCTTGCCGGGGGCCAGCTCCACGAAGGCGCCGAAGGTCATCAGGCGCACGACGCGGCCGTAGTACAGCTGGCCCACCTCGGGCACGAAGACGATGTCGTCGATGCACTTCTTGGCCTTTTCGCAGCTCTCGGCGTCGGGGGAGGCGATATGGATGGTGCCGTCGTCGTCGATGTCGATCTTGGCGCCGGACTCGGCCACGATCTTCTGGATGACGGAGCCGCCCTTGCCGATGACGTCGCGGATCTTATCCGGGTCGATGTGCATGGTGACCATCTTGGGGGCGTACTTGCTGACCTCGGGCCGGGGCTCGGCGATGCAGGGCAGCATGACCTGGTCCAGGATCTGGCAGCGGGCGTCATAGGTGATGTCCAGCGCGTTTTTGATGATCTCCATGGTCAGACCGTCGTTCTTCAGGTCCATCTGGATGGCGGTGATGCCCTTCTTGGTGCCGGCCACCTTGAAGTCCATCTCGCCGTGGAAGTCCTCCACGCCCTGGATGTCGATGAAGGTGGTGAAGCTGCCGTCGTCGTCCTGGATCAGGCCGCAGGAGATGCCGGCCACAGGGGCCTTGATGGGCACGCCGGCGTCCATGAGGGCCAGGGTGCTGCCGCAGATAGAGCCCTGGGACGTGGAGCCGTTGGAGGACACGACCTCGCTGACCACGCGGATGGCGTAGGGGAACTCCTCCACGGGAGGAATGACGGGCAGCAGGGCGCGCTCGGCCAGCGCACCGTGGCCGATCTCGCGGCGGCCGGGGCTGCGGGCAGGCTTGGCCTCACCGACGGAGTAGCCGGGGAAGTTGTAGTGGTGCATATAGCGCTTCTCCGTCTCCTCCCAGATGGTGTCCAGCTTCTGGTTGGCGGACAGAGTGTCCAGCGTGCAGACGGACAGCACCTGGGTCTGACCGCGGGTGAACAGGCCGGAGCCGTGGACCCGGGGCAGCACGCCCACCTCGGCGTCCAGGGGACGGATCTCGTTCTTCTGGCGGCCATCCACACGGTGACCCTCCAGCAGCCACTTCTTAACGATCATCTTCTGGAACTTGTAGGTGATCTCCTCCAGGTACTGGTCCATGTTGGGGTACTCTTCCAGGTACTTCTCGTGCCACTTTTCGATCATGGCGTTCCAGCGCTGCTCGCGGACGTTCTTGTCGTCGGTGTCCATGGCGGCCTTGGCCTCGTCCATGAAGTCGGCGGTGATCTTGTTGAACAGCTCGTAGTTGAAGTCGGCGTGGGGGTACTCGAACTTGGGCTTGCCGATCTCCTGCACCATCTGATTGATGAGGGCGATCTGCTTCTGGTTCTCCTCGTGGGCCTGCTTGATGGCCTCGAACATGACATCGTTGGGGACCTCGTTGGCGCCGGCCTCGATCATGACGACCTTCTTGCCGGTGGAGACGACGGTCACGTCCAGGTCGCTGACCTTGCGCTGCTCGCTGTCGGGGTTGAAGACCAGCTTGCCGTCCACCAGGCCCACCTTCAGGGCGGCCACGGGGCCGTTCCAGGGAATGTCGGAGATGGCCAGGGCGGCGGAGGTGCCGATCAGCGCGGCGATCTCGGGGGAGCAGTCGTGGTCCACGGCCATGACGGTGCACATGACGGACACGTCGTTGCGGAAGTCATAGGGGAACAGGGGGCGGATGGGGCGGTCGATGACGCGGGAGGTCAGGATGCCCTTCTCGCCGGGACGGCCCTCGCGGCGGTTGAAGCTGCCGGGGATACGGCCCACGGCGTACATCTTCTCCTCGAAGTCCACGGACAGGGGGAAGAAGTCGATGCCGTCCCGGGGACGGGGGGCGGCGGTGACGCAGCAGAGGACGCGGGTGTCGCCATAGCCCACCATGACGGCGGCGTTGGCCAGCTCAGCCAGCTTGCCGACCTCCAGCGTCAGGGGACGGCCGGCCAGATCCATGGTGTACTTGTGGTAGTGGGGGAACTGGCGCTTGGTGATGATCGTTGACATATCGTTTCTCCTTTTTTGTGAAATGGCATTCTGCCCGCGACCTATCGCCGTTAGCACTTGAAAACGCTCCGAAACCCTGAATTTCGGCGCATTTTCAACTGCTAATGGTCAATTTGTACACGGCGCAGAATGTGAAAGAAGGGTGATGCGCAAGCGCACATCACCCTGTTTCAACTTACTTACGCAGACCCAGCTTGGCGATCAGGGCACGATAACGCTCGATGTCCTTCTTGGCCAGGTAGTCCAGCAGACGACGGCGCTTACCGATCATCATCTGCATACCGCGGCGGCTGTGGAAGTCATGGGGATGGACCTTCAGGTGCGCGGTCAGCTGGTTGATACGCTCGGTGAGAATGGCCACCTGGACCTCGGGGGAGCCGGTGTCGGTCTCGTGGGTGCGATTGGCCTCGATGATGGAGGTCTTCTGGTCTTTCAGCATCATAGTCGTGTTTCCACCTTTCTTGAAATACGCCCGCAGCCTGGGCCGTGGGAGAGATGGAACGCTCCACAGGGCTAAGGCAGGGGTCGGACGCGCTTAGCGCGTACTTTGAGATGATACCACAGAAAATCACCGTTGTAAAGTGGTTTTTGCGGCATTTCCGGGGATTTTTACGCCGTTACCTGAATGGCGGCCACGGGACAGCTGTCCGCCGCCTCCTGCACGCCGATCTTCTGCGCGTCCGGGATAGGGTCCACCGTCACCCGGGCGGGCTCGCCGCTGTTCAGCGCAAACACCTCCGGGCACAGCCCCGCGCACAGTCCGCACTGGATGCACGCCTTCTCCAACACCATTGCCTGCATGGAACACACCTCCTTTTGATTGATGGAAGTATTTTCCCCGGTTTGCGGCGGGGTTATTCAGCTCTCCGCGATGTGCCGGGCGAAGGCCGCCGCCTGCGCCTCGATGCCCGGCAGCTTCACAAGGCTGCCGCGCTCATTGGCCGTTTCCAGCAGGGAGAAGCGGGGCGGAAGGTAGAAGGACTTGTTCATGTTCAGGGCGGAGATCAGCTGGCGGGCCAGCAGGTCGCCGCCGGAGTAGCCGGAGACGATCAGGCCGAAGATCCGCTTGTCGTACATACGGGTCTGGCGGAACAGGGCCGTGAGCCGGTTGACGCAGGCGGTCAGATTGGCAGCCAGGGCATCGTTGTAGTTGGCGCAGAGCATGACCAGGGCGTCGCATTTCCGCACGGCGGGATAGACCTCGTCCACCATGGGGCCGCCGTAGAAGCAGCCGCCCTGCTCGCCGAAGTGGAGACAGGCGGTATAGCTGCACCCGTTGCAGTCGGCCATGGTGCCGTTGCGGAGGCAGATCTCCTGCACGCCGAGGTCCGACGGAAGACCAGCCTTCACCAGCTCCCACAGGGCCAGGGTGTTGGACGTGGCGCGCTGGGAGGCGTGGAGAGCCAGCACATGGCGGATGGGGGCGGGCTTTTCCCAGCCGTTCAGGCGGGAGAGCAGCTCCGCCACGGCGGCATGGAAGGCCGTGACCTCATCGGTACCGCCGATCTGGGCCTGGGTGCGGAAATTCCGCAGGGAGCCGGTGGCCTCCACCAGCGGGCGGCCGAGGAAGCCGCAGCCCGCCTGGTTGGCGGCGAAGACCATGTCCCGGGCCACATCCTTGGTGTAGAACTCGCCCACGCCGGTGACGATGCACGCGCCGATACTGTCGGAGAGCAGGTCTGTGCTGCGGCGCAGGCGGGAGAGCATACGGTAATAGGCCATATTGCAGCCGCCCTCGTCCAGCGCCACAGCGAACAGCAGACGGCGGCCGGCCAGGTCCTCCAGCCCGTCATCGGGGTCGCGGATATCGCTGCCCGGGGGCAGCAGGGGCACCAGCAGGTCCCGCAGGGCGGGGCTGTGGTCGTTTTCGGGGAGCAGAACGGTGAGCATGGCGGATACCTCCGTTATTCTATGGCGTTCAGCTTGGCGCGGGTGTCGTCGATACGCTTTTGCAGGGCGGGCGGCAGGGTCAGCGGCTCCGTCTCGATGCCGGCGGGGGTCAGACGATTGCGGCATCCCATGAACACCTGACCGTCATACACGGAGGAGTAGTGCCACTGTCCCCGCAGCAACGCCAGCAGGCTCAGCGCGCCGGAGGACAGGGCCGGGGCCACATAGGGCTTGTAGCCCAGCTTACGCATCTCCAGATTGGCGTGGGCGACTTTATCCGTCAGCTCGCGGGACAGGGCGTCGTCGTAGTGCGCAATGGAGTTGGCCAGCACCAGGTCCTCGCCGTGGGGGCCGAAGGCGCGGCCCTCGGTGAGGTAGGACGCGAAGCGAGGGTCCCTCCGGGCGTAGTACAGGGCGCGGGCGTGCATAACGCCCAGGCCGAAGCCCCGGACCTGGACCGGGGACAGGCCGCTTTCACGCAGGACAGCGCGGCAGAGGGGGTCCACCGGATCGCTGACCACACAGAACAGGCCCCTGTACCGCCTGTCCCGGGCCATACGGGCGTAGATGGACACCAGCTCCCGGTTCAGGCCGTACTGGGCCATGCGGACATCCCCCGCCGTAACGGAGGTATCCGGGATCATCCGGGAGGCGCAGAACAGGAACACGTCGCCGTCGAACAGCTGCTCCGGCGCGATGATGTCCACCGGGGGCAGCGCCGCACCGTCCGGGGACTGTATCTGGTTCAGCTCGAACTCCCAGCGCTCGGAGACGCCGGGGCGCACGTCGCAGATGCCGACGGAGCCTATCACGTCGCCGCCCATGAGCCGCAGGCCCGTCAGCAGCGTGCTGCCCACATCGCCCAGGGCCAGCAGGGTGACGCGGCACTTAGACGGGATGCGTGGCAGGGCGGTATCGTTGAGATCGATCATAGTAGCTTCTCCTGTTTCTATCTTTTTGCCTCCGGCGGGGTGCTGACGCGCAAATTTCACGCCAAGGCAGGCCCCCTGAGGAGCAGAGAATGTGCCGGATCCTGCGTCCTGCGATAGCGGGACGGCACACGTCATGCCCGTAAAAGCGATGGATTTTGCGTCCTGCCGATGACGAGGCGGCGCCGCATAGTCTTGATAAGGGTTCAGATTTTGTGTCAAGACGAGGCGCGGAGGCGCAGCCCCCCCTTGAGGAATAGAGAATGTGCCGGATCTTGCGTCCTGCCGATGACGAGGCGACGCCGCACAGTCTTGATAAAGGTTCAGATTTTGTGTCAAGACGAGGCGCGGAGGCGCAGGCGTACCGTGTGTACGTCAAGCCGACGCAACGAAGTATTGGCGCAAAAGATGTGCCTTTATCTGGGACGCATACGTTTCAGAAGTTCTATATCTCCCTCCAAATACGTGCTGGCGGCGCGGGAGAGATCGTAGGTCATGCAGCCGCCCTTGTCGGGACAGAGGGGCAGGATGACCGCTTCGCCGAGACGGCTGAGGGTGAGGTTGCGGGCGTAGAGGGAACGGAATTCCGTTTCAAGGGCCAGAAGAATGTCGCGGGCGTTCTCAAGGCAGCAGAGGGAGAGCTCCCAGGCGGTCTCGTCGTCCATGCCGGTGTATTCGGGGGCGGCGTAGGGCAGGATGCGGTTGACGGCGGGCTGAAGGCCGCCTGGCAGGGCCTCGCTGCGGCGGACGGTGTCGCCGCCGATGAAGGGATAGAGCGTGGACTCGACGAAGCGCAGGCGCAGGTTGGGCAGGTAGTAGATGGCGTCCACGTCGTAGCCCAGCTGCTCCATCAGATCGCGGCCCATGCCGGTGAGGTAGCCCACCAGCACCTGGTCCACGGGGGTGTTCGTCTCGGCGAGCAGCGGGGCCAGGCGGCGGATGCGCTTGCCGTCGTGGAGCATATCGTCCACGAGAATGACGGGGCGGGCAAAGGCGTGGATGGTGCGGACCTGGTCGGGCAGGGGCGAGTAGTCGGGGTAGGCTTCGATGGAATAGGTGCTGAGGTCCGGCTCGTAGACCTTGTCGGTACGCAGGGTCTTGGTGACGGTGTTGGGCACGGCCACGCCGCGGAGGATCTTGCCGTAGGGGACGCAGATATCCGGGCCGAGGACGCGGGGCGTGGTGGGCTCCGCGGGGACGCCGTTGCGGCCGGTGATACGCTGGAGCAGCCGGTGGTAGATGACGCCGGCGGACAGGCTGAGCACCAGAGATCCGGGCTGCAGCTTTGTCAGCGCCGCCTGCAGGCGGCGGTGGGCGGCGGCGATGGCGGCAAGCACCCGGGGCGAGGAGCTGAAGGGCGCCTTCACCGCGGTGTCCACGTTGCGGCTGAGGACGATGGGGCAGCGCATATCCACGGCCAGGGCGTCCGTGCTGTCACCAGCCGGGACGAAGCCCTGGAGCGTCAGCAGCTGGCGGCCGTAGCCGGAGACGGCGCCCTCCAGGGGAAGGTAGAGGGCATAGGTGAACTCACGGCTGAGGGCCAGGGTCAGCACCTCGGTGATGAGCAGCTGGCAGAGGTCGCTCTGGCGCTCGCCCCGGGGCACGAACAGCCCGCTGATGAGCAGGGTGCGGCCGCCGGCGTTCTGGCGGACCAGGCCGGAGAGGGCCGGGTCGCCCAGGCGGGCGAAGAGGCGGGCGGAGTCCAGGCAGGCGTAGCTGGCCGCGCCCAGAATGGTGCCGTCGGTGTCCCGGCAGACCATCACGTCGTCGCCGCGGCTCTCGATCTGCGTCCGCAGCGCCGCGGCGGTGGACACGGAGAGCATGGTGCGGAGGAATTTCTCCGCCGTCTCCGGCGAGGCGGGCAGGAAGCTCAGGTCCTCGGTGCGGAGAACGGGCTTGTCCTGGGGCTCGCGGAGGTACAGGCCGCGGCGATAGATGAACTCCTGCACCGTGGGATCGATGAGGTTGGAGATGTCGCGGTTGGCATCCACCGCCTCGCGGATGCGGGTGGAGCTGATCTCCTCCAGCTGGGGCGGGAGCGTCAGCTCCAGCACCTTGCCGGTGATGCAGCTGTAATCCGCCGGCTCGGCGTCCGGCTCGGTGCGGCGGAAGACCACGTGGTCGAAGGTGTGGATGGAGTCCGGCGTGACGGGCTTTTTGTAGGACGAGGCGTGGAGCACCACGTCGCTGCCCACCACGATGGACACGCTGCGGCCCGGGAAGGCGGCGCGCAGCTCGTGGAGGTTCTCCGGGTTGGCGATGTTCACCGGGAAGTCCTCCGGGAAAATGCTGACGTGGAACACGTCGGCCACGGCCATGGCGGCGATGCGCCGGCGCAGGCGGTAGGGCTGGGTCTTTTTGGACCAGGAGAACTCGTCAATGGCCAGCAGGACCTCGAAGCCCTGGTCGCGGATGGCCCGGACGATGCCCTTGTGGGACAGGGTGAAGGGGTCGAAGGTGCCGGGGAAGAAGGCCACGGGGCGGGGCGCGCCGAAGTCAAAGCCCTTGTGGAACAGGCGCTCCTCGGTGATGAAGCGGTAGAGCTTGCCCAGCATGGCGGCCCGGTAGTAGAACGTCAGGCCCTCGCCGGGGAATTCGTCCTGGGCGGAGAGCAGCTTGCGCTGGGTGAGCATAAAGGCGCGGCGCTTTTCGTGGCGGCCCAGCTCTCCGGAGCCGAAGACCCGGCGGCCCAACACGAACAGGGCCTCCTGCCGGGTGGCGCCGTCAATGCCGCTGAGGCCCCGCATCAGCAGGCCCAGCAGCCGTTCACGGCGGCGGCGGTAGGCGTCGTCCGTCTCCGGGAAGCGGGAGCGATAGGCATCGTACGCCTCATAGATGACGCCCACGGTATCCAGCACGGAGGCGGTAACGCGGCTGTCGGAGGAGCTGAGGTTCACGCGAAGGTCGTCCAGCACCTCATCCAGCTCCGCCGGGGGCAGCCACAGGGCAAAACGGCCCAGGTAGTCGGGGATATACTTGGTGAACTCCTGCTGGCCCAGCTCCAGGCCGCGGCACAGCTCCACCGCCACCTCGTTGCGCTGGTCGGCCGTCAGGCGGGGCGCCAGGGCCAGCAGGGCGTTGCCGGCGCTGTGGCGGACGGTAACGCGGTCGCTGACCTTGATGAGATTGGACAGGTGGGTGGCGATATGGAGGGCGGGGCTTTTGCCGCTGCGGGCAAAGTCCGTCAGCAGGCGCAGGTTGCCCTGCTTGGTGATCCACGGCGTGGCGGTCTTCAGGTTGTCCAGGAAGATCTCGGAGACCACGTCCTCCGGCAGAAGAAGGGGCGCGCCCTGAGAGAGCACATCCTGCTTGAGATAGCGCAGGGTGCCGCTGTCGCCGTCGGGGACGGCGGTCACGGCCTCCAGCGCGCGGCCGTCCTCCGGGTACAGGCGGGCGAGACGGTCCAGCAGCAGCACGGCGGCCATGCGGATGGTCAGGTCCTTACGCAGGGACAGGGCGGCGGCGAAGGCCGTCATCTGCCGGGCGCGGCTGGCCGTATAGGCCGTATCCGGCAGAGCGGCGGCGGTATCCAGCAGCTGGAAGGCGGTGTAGTCGTCCAGATCCTCCGGCCTGCGGTAGTAGGCGAACACCGGGGCCAGGAAGCGCTCCTCCCGGCCGGGGCAGTGGCTCAGCAGGGAGCCGACGGCGAATTTCAGGGTATAGCCGATCCAGCGGCGGTGCTGGGGCATGAGCTTATGGTCGGGATACAGTATCTTGTCCAGATAGAGCCTCCACTGGTCCACGTCGGTGATGGCCCGGGGGTCCGGACGGATGTCGGCGGGGCGCTCCTTGGCGTAGCCGGCGTGGAAGCCGGCGATGATCTCGCCCAGCAGCGCCGCCGCCTGACGGCGGATATCGCCCTCGCGGTGCATCAGCAACTCGTAGAGGAACGTCAGGGTCTGGACCTTCTGTGGGATATGCAGATAGAGGGAGTAGGACTCCATCACCGCCAGATAAGCGCGGAGACGGCGCCAATCCGTCTCGCCGCGGGCCTCCTCCAGCAGACGGGCGAAGCTGCGCTGATCGGTGAGGCGGTGCATCAGCTCCATATTGTGGCCCACGCAGCGGAGCGTCAGGGCGCGGAGGGCCTCGTCGTCGGTCATAAGGGCGGTGTGCTTCTCCGGCAGCGGGGGCGTATCGCCGCCGGACATGGTGACATCCACGCCGCAGCTGACCATGAACTGCTCAAAGTCCTCCAGCCGGGCGTAGACCCGGGTATAGCGCTTCTGCTTCTCGCCGTCCACGTCATCCAGCTTATCCAGGATCACCTGAAAGGCCTGAGCCAGGGTGGAGATACGTGTGATCTCCCGGCCCTGCGCATCGTGGAGCTGCTTAACGCGGAAGTCGGCGTAGATCAGCAGCAGCGCCTCCACGGAGAGGTAGTCGGGCTCCAGGTCCCAGACAGAGTGGTTGGCGGCCACGTGGCCGATATCGGTCATCCGGCGGCGGCGGAACCACTGGTCGGTGTAGAAATAGTGCAGGTAGGGCACGCGCTCGCCGGGGCGGCAGCCGAACTTGCCCAGATCGTGGCCGGCGGCGGCGCCGGAGACCAGGGCCACGTCCACGTCCACGCCGCTTTTCCGCAGGGCGCGGGCGGCGGTGACGGCGAGGTGGTGGACACCGGCGATATGCTCAAGGGTGCGGTAGGGCGTGACCTCCAGGCCCAAACGCATCAGCTCATAGACGAACTCCCGCTTCCACAGGCGCAGGAAGCGCTGATAGGACGGGGCACAGGGACTGCCGGCCAGCTCATCATCGGTCAGGAAATCGAAGGTCCAGGCCGGGTCATGGGGCAGCAGCTCCGCCTCGGCGGCAAACAGCACCTGCAGCACCGACAGCAGGAACACCGCACCGGGGGCGAAGGGCTCCGCACCGGTCTTTTCCGGGTAGAGCAGGCGGCGGGCATAGTCGTAGGCATAGGCCAGCCAGCCCTCGGACGGTTCGCCGGGGCACAGCACCTCCAGCTCCGGGCGGCAGAGGGCCAGCACGTCGGCGCAGCGGAGGCGCGCGCCGCTGAACAGCCCGGCAAAGCGCTGCATATAGCCCTCGGTCTCGAGGGCGCGGAGCAGGGCGTCCCCGGGGGCAAAATAGTCCGCGGCGGGACGGTCGGAAAGGCGGCGGCGCAGGGCCAGGTCCATCTGGCGGATACGTTTTTTGTTCATGGCAAAACCTCCTGCCGGTGGTATCGTACGCGGGCCGTGTCCGCCGAAAGGCGCCCGTACACCGGTAAGATGTCCGGGATGGACACGGCACACCATAATAATAGGACACTCCCCCGCACGCTGTCAATATTCCGCGGGGCGTTTTGCCACCGTTTTGATACGGAACCTTAGTAAGGTCTTAAGCGTGTGTTCACGATTTGTTCACATTTTGAGGGCCAGGCGCATGATATGATATTGTCGGGGGCCGCGGCGGAACGGAATGACAATTTCTGCCGTCTAAGTAAATAGGCAAATCATCCCGCGGGCGCGCGGGAAGGAAAAAGGAGAACACGACATGAAAAAAGCGGCTTTTGTACTGGCGCTGGTGATGCTGCTGGGCTGTGTGTCCGGCTGCGGCGTAGCGGAGGGCGAGGCCTCCGTGCAGTCGGTGTCTATGATCTGCGGGCTGGGGTCCGTAGGTCTGGCGGACCGGTTCGCAGGCATCGTCAGCCCGCTGGGCGAGACGACCATCAAGAAAAACGACGCCATGACCATCGACACCATCAAGGTGAAGGTGGGCGACAGCGTGAAAAAGGGCGACGTGCTGCTGACCTATGACCTCAGCCAGATCCGCACCGACCTGGAGATGGCCCAGCTGGAGCTGGAGCAGCTGAACGCCACGCTGGAGGACCAGCAGGCGGAGCTGGAGCGTATACAGAAGCTGATGGACAGCACCTATGACGACGCCACCAAGCGGCAGTACGCCCTGGACCTGCGGGAGCAGAACGTGAAGGTGCTGGAGACGAAGGCCAACATCGCCACCAAGAAAAAGGACATTGAGAAGCTGAAGGCCAACACCGCCGACAGCACCGTCAAGTCCCCGGTGGACGGCGAGGTGCAGTCCCTGAACCCGGACGGCGGCACGGACAACTCCGGCAACGCCCTGCCGTTCATGACCATCGTGGAGACGGGCGGCTTCCGCATCAAGGGCTATGTGAACGAGAACAACGCCAGCGTGCTGACCGAGGGCACGGCGGTGGTCATCCGTTCCCGGGTCAGCGACCAGACGTGGAAGGGCAGCATCAGCTCCATCGACTGGAACAACGCCCAGCAGAGCCGCAGCGACTACGGCGACAGCGACACCGCCATGTCCAGCAAGTATCCCTTCTATGTGACGCTGGAGGGCGACGGCGAGGGCCTGCTGATGGGCCAGCACGTGTACATAGAGCCGGACTACGGTCAGGAGGACACCCAGGACGAGAGCCTGATCAACCTGCCCAGCTACTTCATCAACGACGCCGAGGGCAAGCCCTGGGTGTGGGCTCAGAACAGCAAGGGCAAGCTGGAGAAGCGGAGCATCACCCTGGGAGAGTACAACACGGAGACGGACACCTATCCCGTGACGGACGGCCTGACGGCGGAGGACTACATCGCCTATCCCGACGACAGCCTGAAGGCGGGCATGACGTGCATCACCTATGACGACGCCACCTTTGACCCCAGCGCCAGCGGCGGCGAGGTATACCCCGAGGGCGGCGGTGAAAAAATCGACGAAAACGTGCCCATGGACGGCATGGACGGCGGCGATATGCCCGCTGAGAACGACACCGTCACGGACGACGGCAGCACCGCAGCCGTGATTCCCGGCGGCGAGGCCGCCTCCGCGTCAGCGGTCATTCCGCCGATGGAGGGCTGAGCATGATTTTGGAAATGCGCGATATATGCAAGGACTACCCCATGGGAAAGTCCGTGGCACATATCCTGAAAAACGTGAACCTTGACGTGGAGGAGGGGGAATACCTGGCTATCATGGGTCCCTCCGGCAGCGGCAAGACCACGCTGATGAACCTGATCGGGTGTCTGGACGTGCCCACCAGCGGCAGCTATCTGCTGGGTGGGCGGGACGTGACCACCTGCAACAACAAGCAGCTGGCGGAGGTGCGGAACAAGGAGCTGGGCTTCGTGTTCCAGAGCTTTAATCTGCTGCCGAAGCTGACGGCGCTGGAAAACGTGGCGCTGCCCCTGCTGTACGGCGGGGTGAAGAAGGCGGAACGGCTGGAACGGGCCCGGGCCGCGCTGGAGACGGTGGGGCTTTCCGACCGGGTGGAGCACCGGCCGGACCAGCTGTCCGGCGGACAGTGCCAGCGGGTGGCTATCGCACGGGCCATCGTGGGCAATCCGAAGCTGCTGCTGGCCGACGAGCCCACCGGCGCGCTGGACAGTGCCAGCGGCGCGGCGGTGATGGAGCTGTTTCAGCAGCTGCATGACAGCGGCTCCACCATCATCATGATCACCCACGACCATTCCATCGCCAACCACGCCGCCAAGGTCATGACCATACGGGACGGCGTACTGTCGGGAGGTGACGACTATGAGTGAGAAGCTGACGCTGCGGGAAAAGCTGCATATCGGCGAAAAGCGCACCGACGGTGAGAAGCCGCGCATGAGCAAGAAGCTGAAAAAGGGCATTATCGCCGCCGCCTGCGTGGTGGGCGTGTGCGGCGCGGTGTGGGGCGGACTGACCATCGCCAGGAACGCCCAGCGGGGCGACGTGAACGTATACGCCGTCAACGAGTGCGCCATGACCGACTACTGGGGGGACACCTCCAACACCAGCGGTATGGTGACCACGGACAAATTGCAGAAGATCTACATCTCCCAGAGCCAGACGGTGAAGAAGGTGTGGGTCAAGGAGGGCGACAGCGTCAAGAAGGGCACGGTGCTGGTGAGCTATGACTCCACCCTGACACAGGCCACCGTGGAGCGCGCCAAGATCGACTATGACCGGCAGACGGAGAACCTGGAGGTCATGAAAAACGAGCTGGAGCTGCTGAAGAAGGCGAAGAACAAGGAGACGCTGCAGGCGGAGTATGATAAGCTGGAAAAGGAGCTGAACAAGCTTATTGAGGACGCCACGAAAAGCCCGGACGATAACACGGACGTGGTGGATCTGAAGCAGATCATCATTACCGACGACATGAAGCTGGGCACCGGCAGCGGCAACGACAAGGACAATGCCATCTACTACTACCGCACGACGGACAGCGACGGCAGCTTCGCGCTGTCGCAGGCTGACCTGATGCGCATTTTCAGCAGTCTGGGCAAGACGGACGGCACGCTGTATCTGGTGTTTGTCACCCGTGCGGGCAACAAGCTGGGCGGAGCTGTGATGGGCAACGAGGGCTATATCCTGACGGCGGTGACGGAGGATGTGCCCAGCGGCGGCGAGACCGGCGGCGGCGAGACCGGCGGCGGTGAAGCCGGTGGCGGCAGCCAAGACCCGCAGCAGCCCCCGGCCGGCGGCACAACGGCCAAAAAGCTGGTATCTGTGACCGTCAAACCGTGGAACAACGGCTTCAAAGAGTTCACCGACGGCGCGCCGGATTACGGCGACAAGAAGGCCGAGATCGAGAAGCTACAGCGGAAGATCGCCCAAATTCAGGAGCTGCTGGATACCTCCATGACCCAGCTGGATCTGAACAAGGCCATTCTGGAGAAGGCTCAGGCGGTAAAGGAGCAGGAGGTCAACCTGAAGGTGGCGAAGCTGAAGCTGGACAAGAAGCTGGCGGAGCTGGGCGACGGCAACGTGTACGCGGAGTTCGACGGCACGGTGAAGGCCGTGCGGGACCCGGACGAGGCCTATAACAACAGCGAGGCCGTGGTGGAGCTGTCCGGCGGCGGCGGATATTACGTCACCGGCACCCTCAGCGAGATGGATCTGGGCAGCGTGCAGGTGGGCGACAGCGTATCCATCAGCAGCTGGATGACCGGAGCGGCCTGCGAGGGCACCATCGTGTCCATCGACGACTATCCCACCAGCAACGGCAACAACTGGGGCGACGGCAACAGGAACGTGTCCTACTACCCCTTCAAGGTGTTTGTCACCGAGGACGCGAATTTGCAGCCCAATGACTATGTGGATATACAGTACCAGAAGGACACCAGCGCGGAAGAAAGCGGCAGCTCACTGTATCTGCAGAGTATGTTCATCCGGACCGACAACGGCAAAAGCTATGTGATGGCCCGGGGCGAGGACGGCAGACTGGAGCAGCGGTGGGTGCAGACCGGCCGGGATCTGTGGGGCAGCTACACCCAGATACGGGGCGGGCTGACCATCGACGACTACGTGGCGTTCCCCTATGGGCGCGACGTGGTGGAGGGTGCCCACACCCAGGAGGCCACGACCGACCAGCTGTACAACTACGGCATATAAAGGAGGCGGGATAACCATATGTTGGAAAATATAAATCTCGCCTTTCAGGGCGTGTGGAGCCACAAGCTGCGGTCGTTTCTGACCATGCTGGGCATTATTATCGGTATCGCCGCGATCATCACCATCGTGTCCACCATTCAGGGCACCAACGAGCAGATCAAGCAGAACCTGATCGGCGCGGGCAACAACGTGGTGCGGGTGACCATCGGCGCCACGGACAGCCAAAACTATTTCGACCTGAACTACTCGGCGCTGCCGGAGGGTATCGACCCAGTGACCCGGGAGATGCGGGATGAGATGGAGAAGCTGGGCAGCGTGTCGCTGGTGAGTATGTACTACTCCCGGGATTGGTGCGACAACGTATATGTGGGCAATACGGCGTTCAGCGGTTCGCTGTACGGCGTGGACGACCACTATCTGACGGCCGTGGACTACGCGGTGAACTACGGACGCTCCTTCACGGCGGCGGACTATGAGAACCGGCGGAATGTGGCGCTGATCGACGCAAAGTCGGCAAAGTCGCTGTTCCAGGGCGAGAACCCCATCGGCGGCACCATCGAGATCAACGGGATGCCGTTCACCGTGGTGGGTGTGGTGTCCTCCCGGTCCAGCAGCGGACCGGTGATCAACAGCTTTAAGGATTATCAGATGTACGCCGGCAGCACAGCGGGGACCATTTTCATCCCGGACGTGTGCTGGTCGGTGCCCTATCGGTACGACGAGCCGCAGTACGCCGCCGTTCGCGCCACCAGCACCAACGACATGACCGCCGCCGGTGACAATGTGGCCAAGTACCTGAACGAGAACGCCATCCGGACCACGAAGTACAAGTACGAATCCAAGGACCTTCTGCAGCAGGCCAGCGATCTGCAGAGCCTGTCGGAGAGCACCAACAAGCAGCTGATCTGGATCGCGGCCATCTCGCTGGTGGTGGGCGGCATCGGCGTGATGAACATCATGCTGGTGTCCGTCACCGAGCGCACCCGCGAGATCGGATTGAAGATCGCCATCGGCGCGCAGCAGAGCCGCATCCTCTGGCAGTTCCTGACGGAGGCGGCGGTGCTGACCAGCATGGGCGGCATACTGGGCGTGGCTACGGGCATCGGCCTGGCGGAGATGATGTCCCACATCATGGGGACACCGGTGGCCATCAGCGTACCGGCGTGCATCATCGCCGTGGCCTTCTCCATGGTCATCGGCGTGGTGTTCGGCCTGGTGCCGGCCATGAAGGCATCGAAGCTGAACCCCATCGAAGCCCTGCGGAGAGAATGATACGCAGGAAGAAAAGACCGGCTTTCGCCGGTCTTTTTCTCTGTCTGCTCCCGGCGAAGACACAGCGAAAGCAGAAAACAGCCCCCGGCAGGGGGCTGTTTCTTTATTTACTGCGGCAGCTCGCCGGGGGCGACCAGGATGATCTTGTCGGCCCGGTCATAGTCGCTGTACGCCTCCTTGGTGCTGCGGAGGAGCGTACCGTCGCCGGCGTAGACGTTGCGGTAGGTCTGGACGGCGTAGCCGTTGTGGCCGTACTGCTCCACCTCGGTGGTGCCGGGGGCGATGCGCTCGGACTCCTGATAGACCGTCTTGCGCTCGGAGTAGGAGAGGAACTGGTTGGTCATCTCCACATAGTGGTCGTCGGTCTTGGTGCCCAGCAGGGTGATGGTCAGCTGGTTCGTCTCGTCGTTGTAGCTGGTGGTGATCTTGATGGGGTAGTTGGTGCTGTTGCGGAAGGCAAAGTCCGGGCCGCCCCAGCTGACCGTGGCATCACAGCCCGTGACGGGCATATAGCCGGGGTCGAACATATGGGCGTAGCGCAGGACGATCTGCAGGTCCGCCATGAGGGCGGAATAGTACAGCGTGGAGGATACCTGGCAGATACCGCCGCCGATGGATGTGACGGTCTTGCCGCCGGAGTAGGCGGCGGCGGGCTGGAAGCCCCGGGCCTCGGTGCGCTGGCCCACAGTGGCGTTGTACCAGAACTCCTCGCCGGGGTTATAGATACGGCCGTTGATGGCGGCGGAGGCCAGCTTGATGTTCTGGCGGCGGCCCCAGGGGCCGGCACAGGTGGTGGTGCAGGTGCCGATCACGTCCCGGAACATGGCCTGCTCCAACTCCTCGGTGGCGGCGGGCGGGAACTGCACCTGGGCGTCAGCCAGGAATTCCTCGCCCGGCTGGGCGGCGTCCAGTTGCTTTTGCACCGTCTCCACATCGAACTGTACGCCCACGCGGGACTGGGTGGGCTTGCCGGTGGATTTGTCGCAGATGGCGGCGGCCATGGTGCCGGCGATCTCGTCGTGGAGCGCCTGCACGTCCATGGGCGCGGCGGTGTGGGCCGCGAACACACATTCCACGGACCGGGCTGCCGCGGACAGGTCGCGGCTCTCGAAGCGCTGCGCCAACTCGGCGCGCAGCGCCGCCGCGTCCAGCTTCTCGCCGTCCTGCGGCTTGGTGATGTACAGGCCCTCACCCTCCGCCAGCCGGTAGCCGCCGTCCGTTACGGTGCAGTCCACGGTGTCGGACAGCTGTTCACAGGCGGCGGTAAGCTTCGCCTCGTCCACGTCCAGCTGGGGCGTGACATCCACGGCCCTGAACCAGCTCTCGATAAAGCGCCAGCCGCCGCGGAGGAACGCGGTCACATCGCTGCCCCAGCCCCGGTCCTGCACGTCGCAGCCGGCAGCCTTGGAGACATAGACGGGCAGAACGGTGACGCCCAGGTCGGAAAGGGTGGTGCTGCCGATCTCCTGCCCGTCACGGGTCAGGCGGATGGTCATGCCGTCCAGCAGGGCACTCCCCTGCTCCGTCCAGCGCTGCTCGGCCTCCTGCGCCGACAGGCCGGACATATCCATGCCCAGCACGGAGGTGTTGGGAAACGCCGTGTGGGAATACAGCGCGTTGGCGGCCACACAGCAGCCCGCGTAGGCCAGCACCAGCACCGCCGCGGCGATGCCGATAATCAGTCCGGCTCTTTTGCCGGGGGTCTTGGGAGGCTTTTCTTCCGGGGCCGCGCGCTTGCCGGCCGTCTCCGGCGCGGGATCGGCGGTAACAGAGGACATATTCAACTCGTCGCTCATGGTGTCCCCTCCTTTGTATCATCAGGTTTGGGCAATACCGGCAAAATGCCGTGCCATTACTGCATTGTATCACGGTTTGTCAAGGAATGGGTTACAAAAGCGTTACGACACATCTTTCTGCGGCTTTGCGCGGGGAATGGTGACGGTGAGGCAGATGGTGTCCTCCGTGTCCCGGCGGGAGACTTTGGCGCCGACGCCGGCGGTCTGCATGAGCCTGACGCCCCGGTCCACGCTGTTGAGAAACAGCCGGACGTCCTTGATGATATACGCGCTGCGGCGGCGGGGCTGCGTCGTCTGGTTTTGCGCGACCAGACGGTCTATGTAACCTTCGGCATCGGCGACGTTCAGCTGGTTTTTGCCGATGTGTTCGACGGCGGCAAGGCGCTGCTCCGGGTCCTCCAGACGCAGGAGGGCGCGGGCGTGGCGCTCGGTCAGGCCGTAGTGATGCAGAGCCTCCGCCACCGGCTCCTCCAACCGGAGCAGACGCAGCTTGTTGGCCACGGCGGACTGGCTGCGGCCCAGCTTTTCCGCCGCCTGCTGCTGACTGAGGCCGTAGCGGCGGAGCAGGCGGGCGATGGCGGCCGCCTCCTCCATGTAGTCCAGGTCCCGGCGCTGGAGGTTCTCGATCAGGGCCAGCAGGGCGGCGTCCTCCTCATCCACCCGGGCCAGCAGACAGGGCACCTGCCGCAGCCCGGCGATCCGCGCCGCCCGCCAGCGGCGCTCGCCGGCCACCAGCTCGTAGACTGCGCCCTGCTGCCGGACGGTGAGCGGCTGCAGAATGCCGTAGGCGGCGATGCTGGCCGCCAGCTCCTGCAAACTCTCCGAGTCGAACCGGCGGCGGGGCTGCTGGGGATTGGGCCGTATATCGTTGATGGGTATGTATCGCACACGGGTAGAGAGGAAATCGGTCTTCTGGTCTTTTTTCATGGCGGTCGCCTCCTTTTTTCGCCTATTGTACGGCGGGAGGCCTGTCGAAAGCGGGCGAAGACCGTCGGGAAATAAAAAAATGCCCCCGCCCCTGTCGGGGCGGGTGCGGCGGTCACTGCTTTGTGCGGATATCCTCGCCGAAGAAGGGCAGGATCTGGTAGGCGCCCTCGATACGGGAGAGGATGGGCGCGCCGTAGCGATGGCCCAGCTCCTCCGGGGCCAGGTTGGTGCTGATGATGGTGGACCTGCCGGAGAGCATACGGCCGTTGACGATCTGATAGAGGGCGCTCTGGACAAAGGCGGTGGTCATCTCGGTGCCCAGGTCATCCAGGATCAGCAGGTCGCAGCTCTCGCAGCGGCGGACGTCGGCATCGCTGACCTCGTCGGGGCGGAACTTGGCGTCCTCATAGCGGGAGAAAACGCTGATAGCGGTGTCGTAGACCACGGAGAAGCCGGCGTCGCTGACCTCCCGGGCGATGCAGGCGGAGAGGAACGTCTTGCCCAGGCCGGTGCCGCCGGAGAGCAGCAGGCTGCCGCTGCCCCGGGAGAACTGGCGGGCAAAGTCCCGGCAGACGTCGAAGTTGCGCTCCATGTTGGCCCGGGGCGAAACGCCGTAGCTGTCCCACACGGCGCTGTCGTACAGGTCGAAGCGGAAGGTGTCGAACCGGGCCTCGCCCAGCGGCAGGAGCCGGGAGAGCTCCGCCAGCTGTTCGCGGGCGTAGTACTGCTTCAGGCAGGCGCAGACGCCGGACCGGGTGTAGCCGGTGTCGCCGCAGAGGGGACAGGCAGGCTTGTCCTCCAGATAGTCGGCGGGATAGCCCATGTCCTCCAGCAGGGCGGCGCGCTCGCGCTGCAGGGAGAGGTTCTCATCCCGCAGGACCCGCAGGGCGGGCAGCGGGTCCTCGCCCTTTTTGGCGGCGGCGGCCACGATACGGCTCATGGTGGTGCGGAGGGTTCGGTCAATGTCCCGCAGGCGGGGCTGGCGGGCAAAGACCTCCCGGCGGCGCTGGTCCAGCTCGGCCTCCCGACGCTGGCGGGCCTGGTCAAAGCGGGCAATGGCCCGCTGCATGATGATACCGTCGTATGACATACTCTCACCTCTTGATATAGCGGCGCATCCAGGCGTCCTTGTCCCCGGCGGGGGCGGCGGACTTACCGGCGGCAGCGGGCCGCTTGCCGGCCGCCTCGCCCTGCTCCACCTGGTGGGGCGTGTGCCAGCCGGCGTCGTGCCAGCGGCGCAGAATGCCGTTAAGATAGCGCCAGTTCAGGTCCTTCTTGTAGAACACCGTGCGCTCATAGGCCAGAGCCACCGTCTCCGGTGGGAAGCCCATGTCCATCCACTGGTCGATGTAGCGGCGTTCGGCCTCCACCGGCGGCCTGTTAAGAATTCGTAAATTTGACAAATAGGAAGTGTACTTCCTGTTGCGCTCTGCCCATTTTTTCAGGTATACCGCGGCAGAATTCTGGTCAAATATGCCAAGCTGTGCCCAGCGATAGCCCTCTTTTTCGACTTGGCGCATGGTTGGTCGTCTGCCCTCGCCCCACTGGCTGCGGGCCCGTTCGACACAGTGGCACACCAGCAGATAGATCACGTCGGCGGGCATACCCAGGTCATCGTAAAGACCGGCCAGGATCTGCAAGTCGGCGGTGCGGAGCTTCTTGCCCAGCTGCTGCTCCGTCTGTGGCACCAGCAGGCGGAAGCCCTCGTTGTCCGTCAGCAGTCCGGCGATGTCCTGAGCGGTGTAGACCGGGCGTTCGTCCGCCGGATCGGGCGGTGCCTGGCGGGCTGGTCGAGGCAGCAGGTCCAGGTCCTGAAGGACCTTCTCCGCCGCGTCGATCCGCAGGCGGCTGATGGGCAGGACCTTTTCCAGCTCCTCCGGTGTGACGCCCCGGCCGAAGCGGCGCAGGGCCAGATACAGCAGGGCGGCGTCGCCCTGCCCGCTTTGCAGCAGCTTGTCGGCCGCATCGGCGGGCAGCGTCAGTTGCTCCTGCCTGTTCCGAAGTATATAGCCGTCCATGGCGATGACCTCCCCTCTCATTCGTGCTCTCCATTCTACACGAAAAAGGGGTCGGCGTAAAGCGGGGCGGGACAACTTTTTACAAATTTCCGCTTTTCGCCAAAATAGACTTTTCTCCGGCGGGTTTTGTGGTATAATGCTATCTGTATAAGTATATATACCCAACGAAATGAATTAAGGAGGGTTTTGGCATGGCGAACCGGGTAACGATGTCTATCTGCGGCACGGAGTATATCCTCGTAGCGGAGGAGGACGCCGCTTACATGGAGAAGATCGGCAACATGGTGGATGCGGAGATGCAGAAGCTGATGGACAGCGCCCACATAAGCCGTGACGCGGCGGCGGTGCTGGCGGCGGTCAATCTGGCGGACCAGCTCACCAAGGCGCAGGAGGGCGCGGAAAATCTGCGCCGGCAGGTAAAGACCTATCTGGACGAGGCCAGCCGCGCCAAGAACGAGGCGGCGGAGCTGCGCCGGAAGCTGCAGAACGCCCAGAACCAGAACAACCGCCGGTGATGATGGAGCTTTTGGCCCCCGCGGGGGGATATGAGGCACTGACCGCCGCGGTGCAGAACGGCGCGGACGCGGTGTATATGGGCTTCGGTGCGTTCAACGCGCGGCGGAGCGCGAAAAACTTTACCGACGAGGAATTCGCGTCGGCGGTGCGGTATTGCCATCTGCGGGGCGTGCGGGTCTTTTTGACCCTGAACACCCTGCTGACCGACCGGGAGCTGCCCGGGGCGGCCGCGGCGCTGCGGAAGGCCAGCGCCATGGGCGTGGACGCGGTGCTGGTGCAGGACTGGAGCCTGCTGACCCTGGCAAAGGAGATCGTGCCGGACCTGCCTCTTCACGCCAGCACGCAGATGAGCCTGTTCACGCTGGGCGGCGCCAATGCGGCCGCGGCGTTGGGCATGGAGCGCGTGGTGCTGGCCCGGGAGCTGGACCGGGACGAGGTACGGGAGATCTGCGCCGGCTGCGGCGCGGAGATCGAGGTGTTCGGCCACGGGGCGCTGTGTATGTGCTACTCCGGCCAGTGCGAGATGAGCGCCGTGCTGGGACAGCGCAGCGGCAACCGGGGCGCCTGCGCCCAGCCCTGCCGTCTGCCCTACGGCGTGAACGGCCCCTGCCGGGACGCGCATCCCCTGAGTCTGAAGGACGCCAACCTGTCCGCCTATCTGCGGGATATGGCGTCTATGGGCGTGGACTGCCTGAAGCTGGAGGGACGGCTGAAGCGCCCGGAATACGTGGCCGTGGTAACGGGCATCTACCGCCGCCTGCTGGACGAAAGGCGACTGCCCACGGCGGAGGAGTCCCGGGCGCTGGAACAGGCCTTCTCCCGCAGCGGCTTCACCGACGGCTACTGGCTTGGTAAAAAGGGCAAGGCCATGTTCGGCACCCGGCCGGAGAACGTACCGGAGCCGAAGGCGCTGTTCGCCGCGGCCCGTGAGACCTATGAAAACGGAAAAGAGAACCGGAAAATACCGGTGAACCTGCATCTGACGGTGCGCCGGGGCGAACCGGTGCGGCTGAGCGGCGCGTGCGCCGTCCGGAACGGCGTGACCATAGCCTTAGCCACGGGCGATGCGCCGGAGGAAGCCCGGAACCGCGCCGTGACGGAGGAGGAACTGCGGCAGCGGCTGACCAAGACTGGCGGCACGGTGTTCGCGGCGGATCAGATCGAAATAGAGCTGGACGAGGGGCTGATGGTGTCCGCCAGCGCGGTGAACGCGCTGCGGCGGGAGCTGCTGGACGAGCTGGCGGATCGGCGGATGGACACTCCAAAGCGCCGTGAGCTGCCCGCCTCTCCCCTGCCGGAGGCCCCGGCGGGCGCGGCGAAGCTGGACTTTACCGTGTCCATCAGCAGGCCCGATCAGCTGACGGCCGAGCTGCTGGCGGAACGCCCCGCCATCGTGTATATCCCGGCGGAGCTGCTGGATAAGATGGACCTGATGCCCTATACCGGGCAGGCGGAGTTCTGCGCGGTGCTGCCCCGGATATTCCGCACGGCGGACGAACCGGTGTTCCGGGATATTCTGCAGCGGCACCCGGAGGTCGCCTCCGCGGCCATCGGCAACCTGGGCCATCTGGCCATCGTGAAGGGACTGGGCAAAACGCTCCGCGGCGACTTCGGCCTGAACGTGTACAACAGCCGGGCGGTGCGCTTCTGGCAGGAGCAGGGGCTGTCGTCCGTGACGGCCAGCTTTGAGCTGCGGTGGCAGCAGGTGCGGGACCTGGGAAAATATGCGGACTGCGAGGCCCTTGTCTATGGCCGCCTGCCGCTGATGATCACCGAAAACTGCGTGACGAAGAACAGCGCGGGCTGCGCCCATGGGGCGGGCAGCGTGCTGACCGACCGGCGGGGCGAGCAATTCCCGGTGCTGTGCGCCTACGGGTGCCGGTGCGAGATCGAGAACGGAAAGACGCTGGTGCTGGCGGACAAGCCGGAGGTGTTCCGGTGTGGCCTGCGGTACGGACGCCTGCGGTTTACCACAGAGACGGCGGCGGAGTGCGCGGCGCTTCTCCGCGCCCACAGGGCCGGGACCGTCACCGCCGACGACAACAGCACACGCGGGCTGTTCTACCGGGGCGTAGAGTAAAACAAATGGTATAACACTCGTTATAATTTACAAACCGTATTCAATTTCAGGAGAAAAAGGTGTTACTATGGAGCTGAAGATCAAGGCCCTGTCCCCCAAGATCGGGACGGAGATACCCCTCCCCCGCTTTGCCACCGCCGGCGCGGCCTGCATGGACCTGTGTGCCTGCATCGACGAGGCGGTGACGCTGGCAGCCGGGGAACGGCGGCTGGTGCCCACCGGCATCGCCATCGCCCTGCCGTCGGCGGACTACGCGGCGCTGGTGTTCGCCCGCAGCGGGCTGGGCATCAAGAAGGGCGTGTGCCTTTCCAACGGCGTGGGCGTCATCGACAGCGACTACCGGGGTGAGATCGGCGTGGGGCTGGTGAACCTGGGAAGCGAACCGTACACGGTGCAGCCCGGGGACCGGATCGCCCAGCTGATGGTGGTGCCGGTGGTGCAGCCCACGGTGACGGTGGCGGAGGACCTGGACGAGACGGACCGGGGCGCCGGCGGCTTCGGCTCCACAGGCAGGTGACGTATATGGCAAAGATCGTGCTGGCCTCCGGGTCCCCCCGGCGGCAGGAGCTTTTGCGTCGGATGGGCATCACCGACTTTACCGTCCGGGTGCCGGAGGTGGAGGAATACTTCCCCGCCGGGCTGACGCCGGAGGAGACGGTGTGCTACATCTCCCGGGAGAAATCCCAGGCGGTGGCGTCCGGCGCGGACGAGATCGTCATCACGGCGGATACGATGGTGTTTCTGGACGACAAGAAGCTGGGCAAGCCCGCCGACGAGGCGGAGGCCCTGCAAATGCTGACGGCCCTGCAGGGTCGGCGCCACACCGTCTGTACCGGTGTGACGGTGCGGCAGGGGGAGAAAGTCCTGACCCGCGCCCAGCACACGGACGTGTATTTCCGTCCGGCCACACAGCGGGAGCTGAAGGCCTACATCGCCGGGGGCGAGCCCATGGACAAGGCCGGGGCCTACGGCGTACAGGGACAGGGTGCGCTGCTGGTGGAGCGCATCGACGGCGACTTTTTCAACGTGATGGGGCTGCCGGTGGTGCTGCTGGCGGAGATGCTGGGCGAATTCGGGATACAGCTGCTGGGATAATGCCCCTTTCGCTCCCTCTGAGAGGGTGCGCTGCCGCCTCCCCTGCCGGGGGAGACTTCAGAGAGGAACAAACGACACATGAAGCGATTTTTTACGAAAACGGGAATATGGCTGCTGGCCGCGGCGGCCACCATCGCGGTGGTGCTGTGCGTGGTGTCGGCCCTGAGCTCCGGAACGGGGCTGCTGCACAACGCCCTGGGCGTGATCGCCTCGCCCTTCCGGGCGGCGGGTTCCGCTGTGGCGGGCTGGGTCGGCGGCATTAGCCAGCGGTTTGAGGACGTGGAGACCCTGCAGCAGGAGAACGACGAGCTGCGGCAGCAGATCGCGGAGCTGGAGGAGCAGCTGCGGCAGATGGAGCCGGCGGCGACCGAGAATAAAGAGCTGCGCCAGCTGCTGGGCCTGCGGCAGCAGCGCAGCGACCTGGTGTTCGAGGCGGCCCGCGTCACCCAGCGCGACGTGTCCAACTGGGCCAGCACGCTGGTGCTGGACCGGGGCAGTCAGCACGGCGTGGCCATAGGCGACTGCGCGGTGGACAGCGCCGGGAACCTGGTGGGTGTGGTCACAGACGTGGGCCTGAACTGGTGCCGGCTGTCCACGGTGTTGGACACGGACTCCCAGTTCGGCGCGCGGGTATTCCGCACCGGCGAGACGGCGGTGGCCGGCGGTGACCTGGCCCTGATGTCCGAGGGCAGGCTGCGGCTGCAATACCTCAGCGACAGCGCGAACCTGATCAAGGGCGATGTGATCGTCACGTCCGGACTGGGCGGCTACTATCCCGCCGGGCTGGTCATCGGCACGGTGGAGTCCGTGCAGACGGATGACGGCGGGCTGGCGCGGTACGCGGTGCTCTCGCCCAAGTGCGATGTGGCGGCGATACAGGAGATGTTTATTATCACGGATTTTGACGTGATCCAATGACGGAGGACGGCTATGACACGGCGGGCGATACTGCTGAAGTGGATATTGTACTGTCTGTGCGCGCTGGCGCTGGCACTGCTGCAGGGGCTGGTGCTGGTATACGTGCGGGTATGGGGCGTGCACCCGTTCCTGCTGCCGGCCATCGCGGTGATACCGGCCACGCTGGAGCGCAACGAGCAGGCGCTGCTGTACGCGGTATTTTTCGGGCTGGTGTGCGACCTTCTCTCGCCGGTGGCGGGCCTGCCGTGCTTTTACGCGCTGGCGTTCCTGCTTGGCGCGGCGGCAGCGTGGCTGCTGAGCGGGCAGGTCATCATGGCGGGCGTGGTGTGCTCGCTGGTGGTGACAGGCGTATGTATGCTGCTCTGCGGACTGCTGCACATGGCGGTGCTGGCGGGACACAGCGGCGCGGGGCTGACCGCGGCGGGCCTGCTGCTGGGCAGGGAGCTTTTGGTATCGCTGCCCTTCGCGGCGGCAGCGCACCCGCTGTTTCGGTGGGCACGGCGGCGGACACTGAGCGAATGACCATAGGAGAACCAAGCTATGATGAAAAATCCTCACCCCTCCCGGCGGCGGGTATATGTGCTGCTGGGGTTTTTCTGTGCGTTTCTGGTGCTGTTTTTTGCGGTGCTGTATGACGCACAGGTGGTGCACGGCAGTGAAAATCGGGCCAGATCCATCACCAGCAACACCGCCAGCGAAACGGTGACCGCCTCCCGGGGCATCATCACCGACCGGAATGGCAAGGTGCTGGTGAGCAACCGGCTGGCCTATACGCTGGTGGTAGACAAGAGCAGCTTCGGCAAGGACGAGGCCGCGCTGAACGACGCCATCTGGCAGCTGATACAGCTGTGTCGGGAGCAGGGCGTCACATGGAACGACACCCTGCCCATGACCACAGGGTCCTCTCCCCAGCTGACCAGCAAAAGCCTGAATGAGAGCTTCCGGGAGTATCTGGACGACAACAAGCTGCCCACGGACGGCGGCAGCGCGGAAGTACTGGCCGCCATGCGGAAGCTCTACAAGGTCGATGACAGCTATACCGACGCGCAGGCGCGTCTGATCGTGGGTGTGCGGTATGAACTGGACGGGCGCAGCAGCTACACCTTTGCCGAGGATGTATCCACGGAGTTGCTGGGCCGCATCACCGACGGAAAGTACCGGGGCGTGACCATCAAGACAGCGGCGGCGCGGGTGTACAACACCAAGCTGGCGGCGCACATTCTGGGCACCGTGGGCGCCATATGGCAGGAGGAGTGGCGCAGCGACGAGAGCACCGGCTATGTGGGCTACGCCGACAAGGGCTACAATATGAATGACCTGGTGGGCAAGGACGGCGTGGAGAAAGCCTTTGAGGAATATCTCCACGGCAAGGACGGCAAGCGGCTCATCACCACCGACGAGAACGGCAAGATCACCGGCGAGCTGTACACCCGGGAGCCCCAGCCCGGCGGCACCGTGGCGCTGACCATCGACATCGACCTGCAGCAGGTGGTGGAGGACACGCTGGCCAGTACCATTCAGGGCATGATCGACAAGGACAGCAACGAGCGCGGCGGCGCGGCGGCGGTCATTCAGGTCGGCACCGGCGAGGTACTGGCCATGGCCAGCTACCCCACCTACGATCTGGAGACGTTCAACCAGGACTATGATGAGCTGGTGAAGGACGAACGCCTGCCCATGTTTAACCGGGCCACCCAGGGCGTGTACGCCCCCGGCTCCACCTTCAAGCTGTGCACGTCCGTGGCGGCGCTGGAGGAGGGCATCATCACCCCCAGCACCATTATCGAAGACAAGGGTATCTACACCTACTATGTGGACCCGCAGCCCATGTGCTGGATCTGGCGGCAGGCCCACACCACCCACGGGCGCATCAACGTCAGTCAGGCCATCGTGGACTCCTGCAACTACTTCTACTACGAGGTGGGCCGGCTGACAGGCATCAAGAAGCTGGACGAGTACGCCACAGCCTTCGGCCTGGGGCAATCCACGGGCATTGAGATCGGCGACGTCAGCGGCGTGCTGGCCTCCCCGGAGTGGGCGGAGGCCCACGACCGGGAGTGGACCGACGGCCAGACCATCACGGCGGCCATCGGCCAGTCCTACAACCTGTTCACCCCCCTGCAGCTGGCCAACTATGTGGCTACGCTGGTATCCGGCGGCGAGCACTATGAGGCACATCTTCTGAAAAACGTAAAATCTTATGATAATTCACGAGTTGTCGGCGTATATGGCAAGGGGCCGCTGAACGACCTGAACATCTCGGACAGCACCATGGCGGCGGTGACCAAGGGTATGCACGATCTGACCTACGACTCCCTGCGGAGCGCCTTTTCCCGCTGTGTGGTGGAGGCCGGCGCCAAGACCGGCTCGGCCCAGGTGGGTACGGATATCGCCAACGGCACCTTTGTGGCCTACGCCCCCTATGACGATCCGGAGATCGCCATCGCCATCGTGGTGGAGAAGGGCGGCAGCGGCAGTCTGCTGGCCAATGCGGCCGTGGACATCATCAACGCCTGGTTCACCCGGGATGGCACCGGCGCCACCGCCGCCGGCGAGGACGCGCTGATGCGGTAAATCTGTTATAGAGACAAGAGGCACACATGGGACCCTATTTCAATTCGAGAGACAAACATTATAAAGACCCCTTCGGCGCCGTCCCCTGCGGCGCCGAAGTGCGCTTTGCGCTGGCGGACGACACCTACTACGGCTGCGAGCTGCTGGTGCTCCGGGAGTTCGCAGGCACGGAGGACACGTGCGCCCTGCCGCCGGCGGAGGGCGGCTTCGCCGGCACATACACCACGCCGGCTGGCGGTGAGCTGTGCTGGTACTGCTTCCGCCTGACGGACGTGGACGGGCGCTGCGTGTGGTACGGCAAAAATGGCGTGCAGGACGCGCCGGAGAAGGCGGCACGCTGGCAGCTGACGGTATACGAGCCCTCCCCCGCCCCGGACTGGTTCGGGCGCGGCGTGACGTACCAGATCTTCCCGGATCGGTTCCGCCGTGTATCCATGCCGGACGTGAGCCATATGCCCGGGCACCGGTGGCTGCACCGCGGCTGGAACGAGCAGCCGGTGTTCCTTCCGGACGAGCACGGGCAGATCACCAACCGCGACTTCTTTGGCGGCTCGCTGCAGGGCATCACGGAGAAGCTGGACTATCTGGCGGGCCTGGGTGTGACGACACTGTATCTGAACCCCATTTTTGAGGCCGCCAGCAACCACCGCTACGACACCGGCGACTATCGGGCCATCGACCCGCTGCTGGGCACAGAGGCTGACTTCCGCGCCCTGTGCACCGCCGCCCATCAGCGTGGGATACGTGTGATACTGGACGGCGTGTTCAACCATACCGGCAGCAACAGCCGGTACTTCAACGCCGAGGGCTACTATCCGGAGCCGGGGGCGGCCCAGAGCCAGAATTCAGAGTATTACAACTGGTACAGCTTCCACCCGTGGCCGTCGGACTACGACGCCTGGTGGGGTGTGAAGACCCTGCCCGCCGTCAATGAGGCGCAGCCGGCTTACCGTGACTTCATCTTCGGCGATCAGGACAGCGTGGTCCGGCATTGGCTGCGCTGCGGCGCGGACGGCTGGCGGCTGGATGTGGCCGACGAGCTGCCCGGCGACTTTATCGAGGGCATCCGCTCGGCCATCGACGCGGAAAAGCCCGGGGCTTACCTGCTGGGTGAGGTCTGGGAGGACGGCAGCAACAAGATCGCCTACTCCCAACGGCGCAAATACCTGCTGGGCCGCCAGGTCCACGGCCTGATGAACTACCCCTTCCGCACGGCCCTGCTGAACTGGCTGGCCGGCGGCGACGCCGCGGTCTTCCGCGACAGCATGGAGACAATTCGTGAGAACTACCCGCCCTTCGCCTTCTATGGCGCCATGAACTTCCTGGGCACCCACGACACAGCGCGCATTCTGACGCTGCTGGGCGCGGAGGGCACACCGAAAACCAAGGCGGAGCGTGCGGCGTACCGCCTCTCCCCCACTGAGCTGGCCCGGGGCCTGGCAAAGCTCCGTCTGGCGGGAATGCTGCTCTACAGCTTCCCCGGCTCTCCCACCCTCTTCTACGGCGATGAGGCGGGCGCGCAGGGCTTCGAGGATCCGCTGAACCGGGGCGCCTTCCCCTGGGGCAGCGAGGACGCGGCGCTGACGGACTTCTTCCGCACTCTGGGACAGCTGCGGCGAACGCGGGAGAGCCTGCGCTCGGGCGCCCTGCGCTATCTGCTGGCCCGAGGCGGCGCTCTGGCCATCGAGCGTGAGTGCGGAGGCGAGCGCACGGTAACGGCGCTGAACGCCGGGGACGCGCCGGCAGACCTGACGCTGGCCTGGGACGCGCCCACCGCGCAGGACGCGGTGACCGGGCAGCGATTTCTGGTCATCGACGGGAAAGCACATCTGACATTGCCGCCGCTGAACGGCGTGATACTGGTATAAGGAACGGGGCGGTTGTTTCACGTGAAACAGCCGCCCTGTTTTTGTCCCTTTATGTTTCACGTGAAACAAAAGGGCGAAAATTTGCATTTTCCCTCTTGAAACCCTCCATGCAGGTGGTATATACTATCATAATGAACTCAGACAGAAAGAGGAATTTGCTGTGGCGAAAATCATTGCGATCGTAAATCAGAAGGGCGGCGTGGGCAAGACCACCACCTGCGTGAACCTGGCCGCCGCCGTAAAAGCCGCTGGCAAGCGGGTGCTGCTGTGCGATTTTGACCCCCAGGCCAACGCCACCAGCGGCATGGGCGTGGACAAGACCACCAGCAACGGCGTCTACGATGCGCTCATCAACGGCGCAGAGACGGCCCAGCTGATCGTGACCACGCCCTATGGCGACGTGCTGCCAAGCAGCAAGGCGCTGGCCGGCGCCGGCGTGGAGATGATCAACATGGAGGACCGGCAGTTCCTGCTGAAGGCCGCGCTGCGGCAGGTGGCGGACAGCTATGATTTCATCTTCATCGACTGTCCGCCCTCGCTGGAGCTGCTGACGCTGAACGCACTGTGCGCCGCCAACAGTCTGCTGGTCCCGGTGCAGGGCGAGTACTACGCGCTGGAGGGACTCAGCGACCTGATGAACACCGTGCGTATCGTGCGGCGCAGCATGAACCCGGGGCTGGACATCGAGGGCGTGCTGCTGACCATGTTTGATGGCCGCACCAACCTGTCCATTCAGGTGGCCCAGGAGCTGAAGCGGTTTTTTGCCGGGAAGGTGTACAGCACCGTGATCCCGCGGAACGTGCGCCTCAGCGAAGCGCCCAGCCACGGCAAGCCCATCACCGCCTATGACAAGACCTGCCGGGGCGCGGACGCATACACGGCGCTGGCGGCGGAATTTTTGCGGAAGAACAACTGCTGAAAGGAGACGCGGTATGGCGAACACAAAAGGTCTGGGCAAGGGGCTGAGCGCACTGCTGGGCGATGACGTCATCGCCGCCAAGGACGAGCGCGCCTCCTCCCTGCTGCTGCCCATCAGCCAGGTGGAGAGCTGCTCCACCCAGCCCAGAAAGAGCTTTGAGCCGGAGGCCCTCAGTGACCTGGCGGACTCCATCCGGATACACGGCATCATCCAGCCGCTGACCGTGCGGAAGCTGCAATCCGGCTACTATCAGATCATCGCCGGTGAACGGCGGTGGCGGGCGGCGCGGATGGCCAGGCTGACACAGGTGCCCGTGGTGGTCATCGAGGCCGACGACCGCAAGGCCATGGAGCTGGCCATGATCGAAAACCTCCAGCGAGAGGATCTGAACCCCATTGAGGAGGCCGAGGGCTACCGGGTGCTGACGGAGCAATACGGCATGACCCAGGACGAGTGCGCGCAGCGGGTGGGAAAGTCCCGCCCCACCGTGGCCAACGCCCTGCGCCTGCTGGGGCTGACCGAGCCGGTGCGGACCATGGTGGAGGACGGACGGCTTTCCGCCGGGCACGCCCGCGCCCTGTTGACGCTGGGCAGCAAACAGCAGCAGGCCGCCGCGGAGACGGTGGTCAAGGACGCCCTCTCCGTCCGCCAGACGGAACTGCTGGTGAAAAAACTCACCGCCGAGAAAAAAGAAAAGCCCCAAAAGGACGCGCTTTCCGTCAATTATGTTGAGGAGGCCGCCCGTGAGCTGGGCGAAAAGCTGGGCCGCCCCTGCCGCATCGTCAACGGCAAAAAGAAGGGGCGCATCGAGTTGGAATACTACGGCACCGAGGACCTGAACGCCCTGCTGGAGGCTCTGGAGAAGCTGGGAAAGCGATAAGCGTTTCACGTGAAACATCATCGAATAGAGGTATAGAATATGCTTGACATCAAGTTTATCCGGGAGAACCCGGACCTGGTAAAGGAGAATATCCGCAAGAAGTTCCAGAACGCCAAGCTGCCCCTGGTGGACGAGGTCATCGCCCTGGACAGCGAGCGCCGCGAGGCCATCAACGAGGGCGAGGCCCTGAAGGCCGAGCGCAACAAACTATCCAAGGCCAACGGCCCCCTGTTCGGCAGGCTGAAAAAGTGCGCCGACGAGGCGGAGAAGGCCGCCCTTCAGGCGGAGATCGATGCCAACAACGCCGCCGTCAAGGCCAACGCCGAGCGCATGACCCGTCTGGAGGAGAAGAAGGCCAACGCCGAGGCGGCCATGAACAAGCTGCTGCTGGTCATCCCCCAGATGATCGACGAGTCCGTGCCCATCGGCCCGGACGACAGCTGCAACGTAGAGGTGGAGCGCTTCGGCGAGCCCAAGACCCCAGACTTCCCCATCCCCTACCACACGGAGATCATGGAGCGCTTCGACGGCGTGGATATGGACGCTGCCGCCCGTGTATCCGGCAACGGCTTCTATTACCTGATGGGCGACATCGCGCGGCTGCACTCCGCCGTCACCGCCTATGGCCGTGACTTTATGATCGACAAGGGCTTCACCTACTGCATTCCGCCGTTTATGATCCACGGCAACGTGGTGGAGGGCGTGATGAGCCAGACGGACATGGACGCCATGATGTACAAGATCGAGGGCGAGGACCTGTACCTGATCGGCACCAGCGAGCACTCCATGATCGGCAAGTTCATCGATCAGATCCTGCCGGAGGACAAGCTGCCCCAGACGCTGACCTCCTACTCCCCCTGCTTCCGCAAAGAAAAGGGCGCCCACGGCATCGAGGAGCGTGGCGTGTACCGCATCCACCAGTTCGAAAAGCAGGAGATGATCGTGGTCTGCAAGCCCGAGGACTCCAAGGCCTGGTACGAAAAGATGTGGCGCTGGTCGGTGGAGCTGTTCCGCAGCCTGGATATCCCTGTGCGGCAGCTGGAGTGCTGCTCCGGCGACCTGGCGGACCTGAAGTGCAAGTCCTGCGACATCGAGGCCTGGTCCCCCCGCCAGCAAAAGTACTTCGAGGTGTGCTCCTGCTCCAACCTGGGCGACGCCCAGGCCCGCCGCCTGAAGATCCGCGTCCGCGGCGAGGACGGCAAGCTGTACCTGCCCCACACCCTGAACAACACCGTGGTGGCCCCGCCCCGTATGCTCATCGCCCTGCTGGAGAACAACCTGCAGGCAGACGGCTCCGTGCTGGTGCCCAAGGCGCTGCAGCCCTACATGGGCGGCAAGGAGCGCCTGGTACCGCTGCACTGATAGCGTATCGTAATAGTTATCCGTAATTATACTCTTAGTATAGGAGCTTTTACACATGAAGAAGTTTTTTGCGGAATTCAAGGAATTCGCCATGCGCGGCAACGTCATGGACATGGCCGTCGGCGTGATCATCGGTACCGCGTTCGGTAAGATCACCACCTCTCTGGTGAACGATGTGTTCATGCCGCTGATCGGCCTGCTCATCGGCGGCGTGAATCTGGGACAGCTGAATATCGTTCTGAAGCCGGAGGTGCTGGACGAGGCAGGCCAGGTGGTCACCGAGGCCGTTACCCTGGGCATCGGCACGTTTCTGAGCACGGTCATTGACTTTGTTCTGGTGGCCTTCGTCATCTTCCTGATGGTCAAGACCATCAACCAGCTGCACAAGCTGGGCAAAAAGGACGAGGAGCCGCAGGAGGAGGAAGAACCGGCTCCCACCAGCGAGGAGCTGCTCACCGAGATCCGCGACCTGCTGAAAGAGCAGCAGAAATGAGGGACCTCCTGACCGCCGGCCTGACGGCCCTGGACCTGGACCTCGCTGCCGCGGACAAGCTGGCGCGCTACGCCGAACTGCTGCTGGAAAAAAACAAGGTGATGAACCTCACGGCCATCACCGCGCCCCGGGACGTGGCCACCCTGCACCTGCTGGACTGCGCGGCGCTGGCGTCGCAGCTGGATCTGTCCGGCAAGCGCGTCATCGACGTAGGCACCGGCGCAGGCTTTCCCGGCATGGTGCTGGCGATCTTGACGCCGGACGCCCGCTTCACGTTGCTGGACAGTCTGGGCAAGCGGGTGGACTTCCTGAAGGAGGTCCAGACGGACCTGGGCCTGAAAAATGTGACCTGCGTTCACGCCCGGGCGGAGGAATTCGCCGCGCAGCACCGGGAGCAGTTCGATCTGGCGGCCTCCCGCGCTGTGGCCCAGCTGAACGTACTGTGCGAGCTGACGCTGCCGCTGGTAAAGGTAGGCGGACAGTTCGCCGCCATGAAATCCGTCTCCACCGACGAGGAGATACGTCAGGCCCGCAGCGCCATCGCCCAGCTGGGCGGACAGCTCTCCGGCGTCACGGACTACACCGTGCCGGAGACGGACGTGGTGCACCGCATCGTATCCATCGAAAAAACACAGCACACACCGAAGCAATTTCCCCGGGCCTTTGCCCGGATCAAAAAAGCGCCGCTGGTATAGGCGGCCCGTGAAAGGAGGAAGTCCATGGGCAAGATCATCGCCGTGGCGTCCGGCAAGGGCGGCACCGGCAAGACCACCTTCACCGCCAACGTGGCGCTGGCGCTGGCCCACATGGGGCAGCGGGTGCTGTGCCTGGACTGTGACATCACCCTGCGGAACCTGGATCTGGCGCTGGGGCTCAGCGACCGGGCGCTGATGGACTTCTCCGATGTGCTGGAGGGCCGCTGCACCCTGCATGAGGCGGCGGTGCCCCATGAGCGATACCCCTCCCTCTCCCTGCTGACCGCACCCATGGCCGACCGCCCGCTGTCCCTGTCGGTGCCGAAGCTGCAAGCGCTGGCGCGTGAGATACGGGAAAGCTACGACTGGTGCCTGATCGACGCGCCCGCCGGACTGGGCCAGGGCTTCCAGATGGCAGCGTGCATGGCCGACCAGGTGATCGTCATCACCACCACGGACGTGTCCGCCATGCGGGACGCCCAGCGCACCGCCGCAGAGCTGTCCGCCTTTCCCAGCGGGACGGTGCATCTGGTGGTGGGGCGCGTGTCCAAAAAGGTGCTGCGTCAGCTGCACACCACCATCGACGACGCCATCGACGCGGCGGGCCTGCCGCTGCTGGGCGTGATACCGGAGGACCCGGACGTCCCCTACTGTCTGAACCGCGGACTGGTGCTGCGGGAGCAGAACTACTACGCCGCCCGGGCCTATGAAAACATTGCGAAACGCATCATGGGGCAGAAAACCCCGCTGATGAAGATATAAGGAAAGGAGCCCTCCATGAATATTGCATTGATGGCACACGACAACCGGAAAGAGCTGATGGTCCAGTTCTGCACCGCCTACTGCGGCATCCTGGCCAAGCACACCCTCTGCGCCACCGCCCGCACCGGCCAGCAGATCGCCGACGCTACCGGGCTGACCATACACCGCTTCCTGTCCTTCGCCCACGGCGGCGGACAGCAGATCGCCGCCCGCATCGCCTATAATGAGATCGATATGGTGCTGTGCTTCGGTGACCCCAACCAGAAAACGCCGGACGCAGACATCACGTATATTTCCCGCCTGTGCGACCAGAACAACGTGCCCTTTGCCAGCAACCTGGCCACCGCCGAAATGCTGGTGCTGGGTCTGGACCGGGGCGACCTGGACTGGCGTGACATCGTCAACCCTAAGAACAAGCCCTTTACGGCTTGACAACCATCGGCAAATCGCATACAATAAGGGATAACCGTGCAGACCTCGCAGGAGTAGCCTGTACACCGCCGCTGCAAGAGAGGTGCGCCATCGGCTGAAAGCGCACCGCGGCAAGGCACAGGTGAAGACAGCGAGTTAGCGGGGATGGAAACATCCACGGCGCGCTCCCCGTAACAGGAGCAAAAAGGGCCGCAAGGCCGAATTTGGGTGGCACCACGAAGTGTTTTACGCTCTCGTCCCAATGCAGGGACGGGAGCGTTTTTTCGTCCGCGCCGCCGACACAAACACAAAGGAGAACGCTATGCAGGCTGTTTTGGACTTCATCAACAACCACGTGCGGGACATCTTCATCCCGCTGACGGCGCTGGCGCTGCTGCGGGTCGGTATGTGCCTGGCGCAGCTGAAGCGCATGGCGCGCCTTCGGGAGAAAAAAGGTGCCTACCACGCCGTCCGGGGCCACTGCGAGGAGCTGGGCGTCTGGTTCGGTGCGCTGGCGGGCCTGCTGCTGCCTGTCATTGTACCGGGTCTGTGGTATGCGGGCCTGGCGCTGGCCATAGTCGGCGGCGTCATCGGCCAGCGCATCGGCATGAAGAAGGGCCGGGCCCTGGATGATATCTACCGCGAGGTCGCCTGGGAGCTGAAGCATGAGGCGGAGGCCGAGGCCGCCCGCGAGGCCGCCGCCCACACGCTAACGTCCGGCGCGGAGGAGCTGCCGGAGACAAACGAGCAAAACGAAACCACCGAAGATAAAGGAGAGACGGAAAATGGCTGAGATGACCCCCCGGACCCTGTCCGGCTTTATGGAGCTGCTGCCCAAGCCGCAGCAGCAGATGGAGCGCATGATGGACATCCTGCGCCGCACCTATTCCCTGTACGGCTTCACCCCGCTGGACACCCCGGTGATCGAGGCGGCGGAGGTGCTGCTGGCCAAGGGCGGCGGCGAAACGGAGAAGCAGATCTACCGCTTCAACAAGGGCGACGCCGACCTGGCCCTGCGGTTTGACCTGACGGTGCCGCTGGCCAAGTATGTGGCCCTGCACTACAACGACCTGTCCTTCCCCTTCCGCCGCTACCAGATCGGCAAGGTCTACCGGGGCGAGCGCGCCCAGCGCGGCCGCTTCCGTGAGTTCTATCAGGCGGATATCGACGTGATCGGCGACGGCAAGCTGGACATCACCAACGAGGCCGAGATGCCCGCCATCATCTACCGTGCGTTCAGTGAGCTGGGGCTCAGGCGCTTCTGCATCCGGGTGAACAACCGCAAGATCCTCAACGGCTTTTATGCTATGCTGGGCCTGACCGACAAGGCCGGCGACATCATGCGTACCGTGGACAAGCTGGACAAGATCGGCGCAGAGAAGGTCCGTACCCTGCTAATCGACGAGGTAGGCGTGTCCGCCGAAAGCGCCGACGAGATCCTGAAATTCATCGCCATCACCGGCAGCAACGATCAGGTACTCTCCGCCCTGGAGGGCTACGCCGGCCGGAACGAAACGTTTGACGAGGGCCTGGACCAGCTGAAAACCGTGGTAAAATACCTGTCCGCCTTCGGCGTGCCGGAGGAGAACTTTGCCGTGGACCTGACCATTGCCCGGGGCCTGGATTACTACACCGGCACCGTGTACGAGACGGCGCTGCTGGACCACCCGGAGATCGGCTCCGTCTGCTCCGGCGGCCGGTATGACAACCTGGCGGAATACTACACCGACAAGCAGCTGCCCGGCGTGGGCATCTCCATCGGCCTGACCCGGCTGTTCTACGTGCTGGGCGAGCAGGGAATGCTCAACGGCGATCTGCCCACCGCTCCGGCGGATGTGCTGATCCTGCCCATGACCGAGGACCTGTCCGCCGCCGTCACACTGGCCACAAAGCTGCGGGACGCCGGCGTACGGACCCAGCTGTACACCGAGCAAAAAAAGTTCAAGGCCAAGATGAATTACGCCGACAAGACCGGCGTGCCCTATGTGGTGTTCCTGGGCGAGGACGAGGTGAAAAACAACGTCATCGCCTGCAAGGATATGACCAGCGGCGAGCAAACCACCCTGGACTTTGCCGCCACCCTGGCGCGGGTGCGCGACGGTCTGGCGGAGCGGAACAAGGGCAAGGTCATCGTGGAGAAGTAAGCGCCTTACCCTACGGCGCAAAGCATTTCCGGCAGACGGGTGTAGGGGCGGCGTTTTTGATAAACAATCCGTAATAATTCAATAGGGTTATACAAAACACAATCATAAATGGGAGGAAAACAACAATGATGCAGATGCGTACACATACCTGCAATGCGCTGCGGCTGGCCGATGTGGGCAAGTCCGTGAAGATCGTGGGCTGGATGGAGAATGTCCGCGAGGTGGGCGGCAATCTGGCCTTCGTGGTGCTGCGTGACTTCTACGGCACCACCCAGGTGGTGGTGGAGGACGAGGCCGACCTGAAGGTCATCAAGGGCCTGAACAAGGAGTCCACCATCAGCGTGGAGGGCACCGTCCGCGAGCGCGCCAGCAAGAACCCCAAGCTGCCCACCGGCGAGATCGAGGTGGTCCCCACCAAGATCGAGGTGCTGGGCCGCTGCCGCTATAACGCCCTGCCCTTCGAGATCAACCGCAGCCGCGAGGCCGACGAGACCCAGCGGCTGAAGTACCGCTATCTGGACCTGCGGAACCCGGCGGTGAAGCAGAACATCATCCTGCGCTGCCAGGTGGTGGCCGCCCTGCGCGCCGCCATGATGGAGCACGGCTTCCTGGAGATCACCACCCCCATCCTGACCGCCAGCTCCCCCGAGGGTGCCCGCGACTATCTGGTGCCCGCCCGCAAGCACCCCGGCAAGTTCTACGCCCTGCCCCAGGCGCCCCAGCAGTTCAAGCAGCTGCTGATGACCTCCGGCTTCGACCGCTATTTCCAGATCGCCCCCTGCTTCCGCGACGAGGATGCCCGCGGCGACCGCAGCCCCGGCGAGTTCTATCAGCTGGATATGGAGATGGCCTTCGCCACCCAGGACGATATCTTCGCCGTGCTGGAGGACGTGCTGCCCCCCATCTTCGCCAAGTTCGGCACCTACAACGTGGCCTCCTCCGCCCCCTTCCGCCGCATCCCCTACAACACCGCCATGGAGACCTACGGCTCCGATAAGCCCGACCTGCGTATCGACCTGACCTGCAAAAACGTCAGCGAGTTGTTCGTCGCCAGCGAGTTCGAGGCCTTCAAGGGCCAGACCGTAAAGATGGTGCCCATCAGCGACTGCGCCCTGACCCGCAAGCAGGTGGAGAAGCTGCTGACCGACTGCGAGGTCCAGTCCGGCAGCAAGGCCTACTGGTTCAAGGTGGACGAAAACGGCCAGCTGGCCGGCGGCATCGCCAAGTTCGTCGCCCCGGTGGAGGCCGAGCTGGGCAAGATCATCGACCTGAAGCCGGGCACCCTGGTGCTGGCAACCGCAGGCCAATACGCCACCAAGTCCGTGGGCGTGCTCATCAAGACCTTCGGCGCCGCCTGCGAAAACCACTTCGACAAGGAGCGCTATGAGTTCTGCTGGATCGTGGACTTCCCCATGTACGAGATCGGCGACGAGTCCGGCGAGCTGGAGTTCTGCCACAACCCCTTCTCCATGCCCAACGGCGGCATGGAGGTGCTGCTGAAGGCCGAGCGCGGCGAGATCGACCCGCTGGACATCTACGCCAACCAGTACGACCTGGTGTGCAACGGCGTGGAGCTCAGCTCCGGCGCTGTCCGTAACCACGACCCCGAGATCATGATCAAGGCATTCGAGCTGGTGCGCCTGGGCGAGGAGGACGTGAAAAAGAAGTTCCCCGCCATGTACAACGCCTTCTGCTACGGTGCGCCTCCCCACGCGGGTATCGCCCCGGGCGTGGACCGCATGGTCATGCTGCTGGCCGGCGAAAGCTCCATCCGCGAGATCATCCCCTTCCCCATGAACAAGAACGCCCAGGATATCATGATGGGCGCGCCGTCCACCGTGGAGCAGAAGCAGCTGGATGAGCTGCACATCGCCATCGTGGGCGAGGTGGAGAAGGACGACTGATGGAGACCGTCAAGCTCTACTACGAAAACGCCTTTCTGCAGGACTTCACCGCCGTGGTGGAGTCCTGCGGGGCTGTGAAGGGCGGCTTTGCGGTGGTACTGGACCGCACGGCCTTCTATCCCGAGGGCGGCGGACAGCCCGCCGACCACGGCACGCTGGGGGATGCCCGCGTGCTGGACGTCCATGAGAAGGACGGCGTCGTCGCCCACCTGTGCGACCGTGAACTGCCTGTGGGCGCTGAGGTCAGCGGCCATATCGACTGGGCGCGCCGCTTCGACCATATGCAGCAGCACTCCGGCGAGCACATCGTCTCCGGTATGCTGTGCAGTGCCTTCCACTGCGACAACGTGGGCTTCCACCTGGGCGCGGATACCGTGACCATCGACTACAACGCCGACATCAGCTGGGAGCAGGTGCTGGACATCGAACGCCGCGCCAACCGGTACATCTGGGAAAACCACCCCATCCACATCTGGTATCCCTCCCCGGAGGAGCTGGCCGCCCTGCCCTACCGCAGCAAAAAAGCTCTGGAGGGGCCTGTGCGCCTTACGGAGTTTCCCGGCGCGGATCTGTGCGCCTGCTGCGGCACCCATGTGGCCGCCAGCGGCCAGGTGGGCCTGGTGAAGTTCGTGGGCTGGCAGAAATTCCGCGATGGCGTGCGGCTGGAGCTGCTGTGCGGCCAGCGGGCGCTGGACCATCTCTCCGCCTGCTGGGAACAATCCCGCCAGATCGGGCAATCGCTGTCGGTAAAGCCGGAGGCGTCCTTTGCCGCCGTGGAGCGGATGCAGTCCGAGCTGCTGGCCGCCAGGGAACGCGCCGCCGGATTGGAAGCGCAGGTCTTCGCCCACACAGCGGCGGAATACGCCGGCAAGGGTGACACCGTGCTCATCACCGAACCGCTGGAGGGCGACGGTGTCCGCCGTCTGTGCGACGCCGTGGCCCAGACGTGCGGCGGCCGCTGCGCCGTGTTCTCCGGAACAGACGGCACGTACCGGTACGCGCTCATCCATGCCGGACAGGATATCCGGCCGCTGGTGAAGGACATGAACGACGCGCTCCATGGCCGGGGCGGCGGCCGGGATGGCTTCGCCCAGGGCAGCGCCGCCTGCACGGCGGAGGAGATCCGGGCCTTTTTCTCCCGCCGGTAAACTGCTTCGCTGCGCGAAATAATTTTGCGTTATTTCAACAAAAAACACCCCCGAAATGTGCAGAAAAAGCGCATTTCGGGGATTTCCTTTTATGGATATACATGATACAATAAGAGACACTGAATATTTCGCACAGAAAAGAGTGATACCTTGCCCGAAGAAAACAAGCTGGGCGTCATGCCCATTTCCAAGCTGATCTGGAATATGTCCCTGCCCATCATCGCGTCCATGCTGGTGCAGGCCCTGTACAACATTGTGGACAGCGTGTTCGTCAGCCGCGTCAGCGAGCAGGCACTCACCGCCGTGTCGCTGGCCTTCCCCGCCCAGAACCTGATGATCGGTCTGGCCACCGGCACCGCCGTAGGCGTCAACGCCCTGATGGGCCGGGCACTGGGTGCCGGACAGCGTGAACGCGCCGACAAGGTCGCCAACCACGGCATACTGCTGGCGCTGGTGGGCTTCGTCATCTCCGCCCTTTTGGGTGCCACCTGCTCCGACCTGTTCTTCCGTTCCCAGACCCAGATAGAGAACATCATCCGCATGGGCAACGACTACCTGCGGGTGGTGACCATCGGCTCGCTGGGTATGTTCTGCCAGATCATGTACGAACGGCTGCTCCAGGGCACGGGGCGGTCTATCCTCAGCATGTACACCCAGGGTCTGGGCGCCATCATCAACATCATTCTGGACCCCATCTTCATCTTTACCCTGAACATGGGCGTTACCGGCGCTGCCGTGGCCACCATCATCGGCCAGTTCTGCGGCTGCGCCCTGGCCATATACTTCAACCACAAGAAGAATACCGACATCACCCTGTCCATCAAGGGCTTCCGCCCGGACTTCCGGCTCATCGGCGAGATCTATGCCATCGGCCTGCCCAGCGTCATTATGATCGCCATCGGTTCGGTGATGACGTTCCTGATGAACAAGATACTCATCACCTACCATGCCGCCCACGAGACGGCGGCCACCGCCTTCGGCGCGTACTTCAAGCTGAACTCCTTTATCTTCATGCCCGTCTTCGGTATGAACAACGGCGTGGTGCCCATCGTGGCCTATAATTACGGCGCCCGGAACCGCAAACGCATGGTGGAGACCATCAAGCGCGGCGCGCTGTACGCCTCTATCATCATGGTCTTCGGCACCGTCCTCTTCTGGGTCATCCCCGGCCCTCTGCTGAAGATATTTGACGCCACCGACACCATGCTCTCCGTGGGCATACCCGCCCTGCGGATCATCTCCATCAGCTTCTGCATGGCCGGCGCGTGCATCGCCCTGGGCGCCTCCTTCCAGGCGCTGGGCAGATCCCTGTACTCCATGATCACCTCCATCGTCCGCCAGCTGGTGTTCCTGATCCCCATCGCCTACGTGCTGGCCCGGTACGGCGCCTCCGTGGGCAACAGCGACCTGGTGTGGTGGAGCTACCCCATCGCGGAGGTATTCTCCCTGACGCTGACGCTGTTCTTCTTCCGCCATCTGTACAAGACCGTCATCGCCCAGCTGCCCGAGGGCCGCGAATAAGAAAAGCGGAACTAAACCCCGCCGCGCTCCGTCTTAGTGGATAGAGGGCGGGCCCATCGCCCTCCCCGCCCCCGGGCGGTGTATATACACAAACAAATAGAGACAGAAAAGGAGGCACGACCCCCATGAAGAAGTTTTTGGCATTTATCCTGGCCCTGGCCTGCGCCCTGTCGCTGATGGCCTGCGGCAAAAAGAACAACGACGACAAGCCCGACCCCGATCCCGCGCCGGACCCCCAGCCCACCGTCACCACCGCCGAGTTCACCCACGGCTATGTGGACATGGCGCTGGACCTGCCTGAGGGCTGGAGCTGGGAGCAGGTGTCTGATAACGGCACCGACAAGACCGAGGGCATCCGCTTCTACAAGACCGATGACCCCACTGTCAGCTACACGCTGCTGTGCTGGACGGGAGGCTACGGCATCTGCGGCACCGGCGTCACCAGTGAGGAGATCACCCTTGCCAACGGCATGAAGGTCTGGCAGCACACGGAGGAGAACACGGAAAAGGGCACCATGGTCATGGCGGACATCTTTTTTGAGGACGTACCGGGCAGCTATGTGGCTTCCCCCTCCGAGACCATGACCACCGAGGTGTGGAACGCCAACCGCGATGCGCTGCTGTCCATTCTGGGCACCGCCCAGATCGGCCGCAAGAGCGTCAGCCAGCAGGCCGCCATCGACGCGGCCAAGGCCCAGTACACCGGCGCGTACGATCAGGTGTACGCCACCTATGACGTCACCTCCGGCGCGTGGACAGTGAGCTTCAGCAAGAGCGCCGCCGGCGCAAAGACCGACCGTCTGGTGGTGGATGCCGCCGGAAAGGTCATGGCCGCCGGGAAGTAACCGAAAACCGCCGAAAACCGCCGCAGCTGCGGCGGTTTTTGGCAGATGTCAAGAAGAAAATGGACAAATGACAAAAAATATCAATCTTGAGATGTAACACAAGAATATCTCCGGGCGCCAGGCAGCTGGCGGCGGAGTGTGTTACAAGCGGTATCGCTGCGCGATGTAGCATGGAAACACCGCGCCAATCAAGACCACGAAAAAAGCAGCTCTCACGGGGGAGCTGCTTTTTTCATGCGGAGTGCCCTTACGGGCAGTCTTGACAGGCGGGTGGTTCCCTGCGTTGGGTAACCAACATGGCCAGCTTCGCAGGCCATGCTGACGCAATTTCACAGCATGGGGACGCGGGGCGCGGCGTAACACAAGATTGCTGCAGCAGCTCCGGCAGCTTCAGCGAATTTGTGTTACAATGGAAAGACCACGAACTATCCTGAAACATAAGGGAGGCTCTCATGGGACACTACATGACGAAAGAGGAACGCATCATCCTGCAGACGCTGCTGGACGAGAAAAAACCGGTCAGCTACATCGCCCGGAAGCTGGGCTGCTGCCGCCAGACGGTCTACAACGAGATACGGCGCGGACAGTATCTCCATAACTACGGCTACTATGACAAGCTGCGGTACTCGGCGGACAAGGGGCAGCAGATACACGACTACAATCAGACTGCCAAAGGCAGGCCGCTGAAGATCGGCAGCGACCACGCCTTTGCTGCCTACATCGAGCACAAGATCATCGTGGACAGGTACTCCCCGGCTGCTGCTCTGGCAGCGGCACGGAAGTACCCTTTTGCTACGAGGATATGCGTCAGCACCCTGTACAGCTACATCGACAAGTGGGTGTTCTACAAGTTGGGCAACCGGCACCTATGGGAGAAGTGGAAGAAGCGGCCCAAGAAAACCGAGGGCAAGGGGCAGCGGGTAGTACACCCGAAGCTGCCCAGCATCGAGATACGCCCGGAGCATATCACGCAACGCGCAGAATACGGGCATTGGGAAATGGACCTGGTAGTCAGCGGCCAGAACGGGAGAAGTGTACTTCTTACACTGACAGAGCGACTGAGCAGACAGGAGATCATCGTTAAGCTGCCGGACAGACGGGCGGAGACCATACGCAGGGCCATAGACCGAATGGAGCGTAAGACGCCGGACTTCCGGCAGAAGTTCCGGTCTATCACCACCGACAACGGCAGCGAGTTCATGGAGTATGACAAGCTGGTCAAGAGTTGCCGGAGCAAGGGCAGCCGCTTTGACATTTACTACTGTCACAGCTACTCCGCATGGGAGAAAGGCAGCGTGGAGAACCACAACCGCATGATACGCCGCTTCTTTCCCAAAGGCACCAACTTCGACGAGGTATCTCCGGCAGAGGTACAGCGGGTGCAGGATTGGATGAACCGGTATCCGCGCAGAGTGTTAGGTTGGCAGACACCCGATGAAGCCGCAGCATAGGAAGGGGCCCCGCGCGGCTGAAGCCTTGGCGCGGGGCCCCGCTGTAACACATTGTGCAGCTGCAGCCGGCTTGGATCGGCGCTGCAGCAGGACCAGGGCGTGTTACATCACTTACGTATCTTTTTCTGACTTCTCCGCCACTTCCGGGAGGGCTTGACCACACCGTCCATATTGGCCTGCTGCTCGTTCCGGCGCAGGGAGAGTATCTCCTCCTCAGACAGCATATCGCCCGCCTTGAAGGACTTTTGCAGATTGCCCACACAGGCCAGCGTGTCGTATGCCGCATAGTCCTTGTTGGTCACGAACCAGCAGCGGCGGGTAAGGGGTGTGAGCAGCTGGGTATTGGTAGCGTTCTCCATCTCCCATGCGTCATAGAGGTTCTGACGTTGGAAGCGCCACAGCTTATCACAATCCACCACGCAGCTTGTCACCTGACGGAGCAGCGCGTCCACATGGCCGAAGCGCTGGGCGGTGTAGTACATGGAAATATGGTAATGGCGGCAGGTCAGCAGGGTATTGAGGAACAGCGGGTCGATGTTGCTCTTGAAGTTCCGGCTGTTCATCTGGACGCTGAACTCGTCGCCCAGCACCAGTGTAACGGTGAGCGTGTCGTGCTCTTTATCGTACTGGCCGTTCTTTTCAGCACAGTAGACCACCTGCTGGAGGGAGACGAAGTCGTCATAGGGGATGGAGAGTGCCACGTTGGACAGCACCTTGACCCGCTGCTCCACCCACATACCGCGGTCCTTGTCCCAGACCGGCCTGCCGTTATACTGCTCATACATGGAGACCACCTTATGGACGGCGGAGAGTGTCTTGCCCTTGCCGAACAGGCCGACGTAGGCCACCAGCTCGCCGGTCCTGCACTCGTTCCACTTGCGGTACTTGAGATACTGAAACAGGTCAACGGCGCCGTAGCGTACCAGCTTCACCGGATGGAAGAACGCGCAGCGGATAGTGGGACAGAGTGCCAGTACCAGACCGAGGCTGATAAGTATGATGACTGCCATATCAGAACCTCCGCCAGTTGACCAGCGCGGCGGCCACGGCCGCCACGATGCGGAACACGGCGGTGACCAGTACCATGGCCACGAATACGGTCAGCAGATAGGGTATCAGCTCGGCCATGGTGGTAGGCGGCACGATGTCCACGCCGGTGATCTGGAAGAATTCAGCCACAACAGACGCCATCAGAACACCCCCTTTACAAAGTACCATAGCATGAACATGAAGCCCAGCACGAGGAACAGGAGCAGCATACCCTCCGTAACGGTATACTCGTCAAAGGGCTTAGAGAAGAACAGGCCGGTGTCTGTTTCCTCTTGCGGCAGCGTGGTGGTCTTGATCTGGTCGGCCAACGCCGGGTCGTCCGTATAGAGGATGGAGCCGTCCGTGTCGTAGATGGTGATATACTCCTGCTTTGTCTCAGCCTCCGTGGTGTCGGTGTCATCGACGGCGGGTTCCTCATCCGGCTCCAGCGCCGGTCTGAGTGCCCACTCCGGTATGTCCTCGGCCGTGGGACCGGTATCAGCCGTTGTGGCGTAGGCATTCACGGTGAGCATAAGCAGCAGTGCCAGCAACGCGGAGGTCAGCGGTATGTACTTCAATTATCATCACCCCACTTGAACAGAAGATAAATAACGGCACCGGCCACGATGAGCCAGAGGAGGATATTCCAGAGGGTGAAGGTCAGGCCGTCCACGGTGAATTCTATCTGAAATATCTGCAGACAGGCAGACAGGACTTGTCCGAGACCTTGCATCAGAACACCCTCCTTTTGATAATGACGCCGATGGCCAGAATGACCAGCGCCGCTTCAATGATGGTCAGCCACTCGGCGGGGATAAAGGGAAACAGGCTGGTGCCGAGATTCAGGAACGCCGTGAAAAAGTTTTTGACGGAGTCCACCGTATGGTCCAGCAGCAGGTCCACATCGTCCAGACCGTCCAGCAGATTAAGGATGAAGTGCAGGGAGCCAACGATAAGGCCGTTGATCAGGCTGGTGATCATATTCAGCAGAGCCCGCAGCGGCTCAAGTAAAACAGACATGGTATCTCACCCCTGTAACACAAATTTCAGATCCTGGCGCCGGAGCTGCAGCAAGAAGTGTGTTACGAGAAAAACAGCTTCTTGCCCACGATGCCCAGCACCATACAGACTACGGCGAAGGTCAGCGCGACCTGCAGTTCAGACGGCAGAACCGTCCAGAAGCCGGTGAGCCACGCCGGGTAATCGCCGCCGAAGCCGCTGATCTGCTCCGTATACTCGTTGAACTTGGAGATGACCTCGTCCACGCTGGAGATGGCCTTGTCGAACAGCCGGACGATGAAGCCTATCAGCTTACCGGCGAAGGTGCCCAGCTTGGAGAACACCTTGACCACCAGCTGTGAGATGGAGCTGCTGCTGTAGTCCTCGTCCGGGGCACCGTCCCCGGTGTGGTCCTCGTAGGTCTTTCCGCAGCGGGAGCAGGTATAAATGTCATAGGCCGAGGCGGTCTCCTCGCCGGTGTCCGGGTCGGTGACGGCGTCCACATGGGACGATATGATCCAGTCGTGGCCCAGCGGGTCGATGATCTCCGAGTAGCTGTCCCCGCATTGGGAGCAGGTAGAGACCTGCAGGCCGGGCAGGGTGCAGTCGGCGTCCTGTCCCATGTGCTGCTCATAGGTATGCTCACAGGTGGCGGAGCCGGAGGTGCTCTGCAGCTCGGCGAGGATGGCGTCCAGACGTTCCAGTACCGGCGTCAGGTCCAGCTTCTCATCCAGCCACGTCTGGAACGATTGCAGCCATGCGAGGATAGAACTGCTGCCGGACACATCCGGGGGAGGAGCGCCGGTATCGGTGTACCACTGTTCGCCGCAGACGGAGCACTGGTAGAGCGTATGGCCCTGGGTGGCTACGGTGCCATCCGAGTTATAGACCATGTTGACGTGCTCAATGACCTTCCAGTCGTGGCCTTTGGCGGCGAGGTTTTGCTCGTAGGTCTCACCGCACTTGGAGCAGGTGTAGCTGGCGTGGCCGCCCTCAAGACAGGTGGGAGCCGTGTCTATGGTCTCCTGCCAGTCGTGCTTGCAGGTGGTGGGGGTATCGGGATCGGAACCGGTATCATCCTCAACCACATAATTGTAGGTGTTGGAGACGTTATTATTTGTGATCGTCACGTTGGTATCACCAAACTGTACCGTCAACGCAACATCGTTATCCAGAGTGAGGAAATACGTCCGTGAGGAGTAATCGTATGACCACGACTTGATGTCATAGTAGGTATTGGTGGTCATATCGTAATACTTGTTGTTGGTCTCATCGACAATGGTGACGTCCGTATAGTAGTTGTCGGAATTGTCGACGTAGATGCCGGTAAGGTTGTCAACCCGATTGTTGATGGTATAGTCGTTAACAATGACTGTCGATGCGGGAAAAACTTTCCAAACTGGGGTACGAATAGTAACAATTCGGCGATCGACGTAAGATGTATCAATTCGGTTACTATATTGACTGCCAGAAAAGTACGCATAAACCGTATCGCCAGAAGAAACGGTCCATTTAGTTCCCTCCGACTGATATTGACGCCAAGTCCCATCGACAGTCTTTGCGGTTAGTGTATGCCCATCAGTGGAAAATAAGGAATGTTCAAGAAATGGAGAAGACCAAATCAAAGTATACACGCCGGCAACAGGAACTGTGAATTGTAGGGTTTGATCCGTCTTGCCGAGCCTGTACTGGTATAAACGACCGTTATCGTAAGCGGAATTAATAACAATACACGAGCCCAAAAGACGAACATCATAAAAATCAGCATCATAACCAGATAAATAAACAAAGTTTCCGGTCGTATCGATAGAAAATACTGGGTTTGCGAAGAACCCACCAGCTTTGGACCAGTTAGAGACGTCCGACCACTTGGGTTGCCACAGCAACTTTCCATCGCTGGTATACCCTGTGGCCGGAAGCTGATTAACGTACTGGTTATAGTCCAGCTTCATATCATCCGGGCTTGTCCATGTAGGTGTAGAGGGCGTTTCAGAACCGCCTCCGGAGCTACCGCCGCCAGACTCACCGGAGCCACTGCCGGAGCCGGAACTGCCACCGGAACCACCAAAGCCGCCACCGCCAAAGCCTCCGCCACGACCGCCGCCGCTGAAACCACCGCCGCCGGACCAGCCGCCGCGACTGCCGCCGCTGATACCGGTACCGGAACTGCTATCACCAAAGAGCAGATTATAGACGATGTCCCAAAAAGTGGTCGGCTTATATGTACGGCTGCCGCCGCCGAAGCCATCGGCAAAAACCGGGGAAATGCACGAAAACACTATTGTAATCGCGCAAATAACTGATATAATGCGTTTAGGGAGATACAAAAAATCACCACCCGGAGGAGAGAATATGAACCACTACATATACGCCCAGATACTGAATATGCAGGCCATGGCAAAAACCTTTGGGCAGTCCTGCGAACTGGCGGCCATGAAGGATGACGGCCAGATCAGCAAGGACGAAGTCAAGCAGCTGAAGCGTATCAAAGCCGCCGTGGAAGCGTTCTGTAAGGAACTGGATAAAGTGAAGGACTAACCCCTAATCCCTCGCCGCAGGCGGGGGATTTTACATTTTCCAAGGGAGAGTAGCCCAATATGCATAGAGCGTTTCGGAGCACACAGGAAAATGCTCACAGAATAGGCAGCAGCTACGACACTTGAAATCAGCGTACCGCCGAAAGCGCAGCCAGAATTTCAAACGCGCGAACATGGTGTTTCCTCCGCCGTAACACATTTTCCCGATCGGACGCCAGGCAGCGAAGATCTGTCTGTGTTACGCATCTTCCTCGTCCTCCTCCGGCTCCGGGCGGGGCTTCTTATAGTTGGGCTTCTTCTTGGCGGCAGGCTTCTTCACCGGCACGGTCTTACTGCCGAAGCGCTGGGGGAACAGCCAACGCAGCAGCCGGGTGACCACCCAGACCATGAGACAGGACACCAGCACGAGGATGAACAGGCAGACCAGGACAATGGCCGCCGTAACGAGAAACTTTATCATATCTATACCTCACTCTTAAAATCGTTTGGACCTGCGGTAGATATATAGAAACAGACCGGCCACCACGGCCAGCAGCGTGGCTGTCATGAAAAACGCCAGCAGCGGCTGGGCGAACACCGCCGAGAAAACGCCGCTGATCAGCGAGCAGATGCCGGTCAGAAATGCGGAAACAGTCATAGACACCTCCAAAAGAGAGAAAGGGGTATGGGGCGTTCCCCATACCCCTTGTGTGCGGCATCAGCCGCGGGCAGCGCGCTTGGCCTTGCGGAAGATGGAAAAGCCCAGAGTCACCAGACCGGCGCAGATGAACAGCGTCAGAATGGGATTGGCGGTCATGATGTCCCAGACATCACCGACCAGCGTAGCCAGCGTACTGGTGTTACCAAGGATGGTAGCAACGGTGGTGGAAGCAGCAGTCTCGGCAGTGCCCTCCTTTCATAGATTTGATGGTTGCGGGAGGAGGACTCGAACCTCCATCTCCGGGGTGAGAACCCGGCCAGTTACCCTTACTCACATCCCGCCATGTAACACGCTGCGGAGCTTCAGATGTCGGTGATCCACGCCGCAGCGTGTCGTTGTTGTGTTACGATTGCGCGTCAAACAGGCGATCCAGCTCACGCAGCCGGACATCCAACTGACCGAGGAATTGTGCGGCCTTGTAGTAGCGATCTTTCAGCGCGTTCAGGCTCTCACGCTTCTCTGTGATACGCTTGTCCAGCTCCGCTGTCTGCCGTTCCTTCTCCGGCAGCAGCATATAGCAGTTGTAGACCAGGCACTCGAACTTTTGGGTGAAGTTGTCGCCTACCTGCTGCTCGATGATCTCTATCAGCTCGTCCGAGAACCGAACGGAACGTATGTTGTTCTTTGCCATGTTATCCTCCTATGCCGGTCTGCAGCCAGTGGAACAGGAACCGTCCCAGCGCATAGGCGAAGCCGCCTATCACGCACCACTTGAGCCTGTCACAAAACCGCATGACCTTCCTCCTGTACTTATACCATGCGTGGCGGAGACACCGCCACACGGCGTAGAATATCTGAAACTCGTTCATGTCATATACCGTCCCGCCATCGCCGAGAGCCTGTCAGCCTTGTACTGCTGTACCAGCCGGGTATACTTGGGGTTCTCCACCGTGGGACGTTCCCTGATCAGACGCTGGAACTCATGTATGCCGTAGATCTGAAGCAGGGCGTCTATGGCGTTGCCCGCCTGATTGACCACATACTCCCGGCAACGGTCTATGTTGTAGTCCATGCCCGGTGCCGTATATATCTTGATGGGCGTCAGCACCTCCAGCATATCCAGCCAGTAATCCGTCATCTGCCAGCGCCACTTATTGGTATCGGTATCATCCGGAATGACATACCGAAGGTAGTTCAGCAGCACACCGGAGAACGCCTCGCCCACGGTCATGGGTATCTTGGTGAACTGCAGCGCCCGGTCGTCCCGGAGCTGCATCTCTACGCGCACCCAGTGGGTGCCCGGCTCACAGTGCCGTTCGGCGGCCTTGTCGTAGATACGGACAAGCACCTTGCTCTGCGGGCTGCCTATCTGCACCGTGGAGCCCTTGGAGCTGAGCACGGTCTCCCAATAGTCGCTGCGGCTGACGTAATGCTTGCGGCGGGTGTCCTCCACGACTTCGTCTATATCCAGTATGCCGGTGTGGTCATCAAAGGCCACGTCCAGACGGGTGATCTTCAGCTGCTGGGCGGCTATCCAGCCGAACAGGTCGTCCCAGCTTTTGGCGGAGAGGGACTCGAACGTCCGGCAGCCTTGACCTGACATCTCCACCCACACGCCCATATCCTCCCGGCCATTGTAGTGGACGCTGATGCAGGAGAAGTATTTGCGGTCACGGTAGCCGTGCGCGCCCTTGGTCTCCTGCCACGGACAATGGGTAAGCCCCAGCGCCTCTATGAGCTGCTCCGGGGTGTGGTTCTTGCTCGTAAATGAAAGCCAGTCGTAAAGAACGATGTTCTCCTTTCCTTCCATAACAGACCCCCTAACCGGCTATCTTGTAGGTAGTGACCCCCTGTTAGCGGGGGGGGTCACGCCGGGAGGAGCGACCTCCCGGCGTTGCAGGGATGAGGGGTTTGCGACAATGGCCTTAGAAGGAGACCTCGTTCAGCTCGACAGAAACGCCGGTAGACGCAGCCAGCGACACGCGCTTCTTCTCGTCGAAGTACAGGTTGACGACTTCCAGCGGCTTAAGGTCTTTCCATACGGCGTTGGACACGCAGCGCAGCTTCTCAGCCTTCATGCCGTTGGCGCTGTAGTTGTCAGACTTGTAGGAGCTGACCGGGGAAATGACGAACAGCTGATAGTACGGCTGCATGACAATGACCTTCTGGCCCTTGTCGTCCTCGCGCTCGGTCTCCATCTGACCTTCCGCCCAACCAGTTACGACCCACTCACGTTCTTTGAATGTGTACAGCTTGCTTTCGTTTGCGCTCATATAGAGCCTCTCTTTCTGCCCATGTAGGGCTATGTAATATGAAAGACAGGCCCGGATCAGTTGACCCAGCCTGTCCAAGTACATATTAAAACCTGCACTGCGGCGGTTTTTGCTTTGCGTGCTTGACAACCACCCCGAAACGTGCTATTCTTTTCCTGATACAGGCGATGACGGGCGTGGCGGCCCTGAGCCGCGGGAGGAAATGCCCGCCGGAAGCCCCGTTACCGGCAGAAGAGTGTGGAAGTATCCAAATTCAGGTGGAACCACGGACTATGTTTAGTTCGCCCTGAGCCTTACCGGCTCAGGGCGTTTTTTTGTTGCCAAAACACTTCATATAGGAGGAACCTCACCATGAAAAACACCGAAAAAACGATGGACAAGATCGTCGCCCTCTGCAAAAACCGCGGCATCATCTTCGCCGGCAGCGAGATCTACGGCGGCCTGGCCAACACCTGGGACTACGGCCCCCTGGGCGTGGAGCTGAAGAACAACATCAAGAAGGCCTGGTGGAAGAAATTTGTCCAGGAGAACCCCTACAACGTGGGGCAGGACGCCGCCATCCTCATGAACCCCCAGACCTGGGTGGCCAGCGGCCATCTGGCCGGCTTCTCCGATCCCCTGATGGACTGCAAGGAGTGCAAGGAGCGCTTCCGCGCCGATAAGCTCATCGAGGACTGGTGCCACGAGAACGGCTTTGAGCTCAGCAAGCCCATCGACGCCTTCTCCCAGCAGGAGATGAAGGACTTTGTGGAGGAGCACAACCTCCCCTGCCCCAGCTGCGGCAAGCACAACTTCACCGATATCCGCCAGTTCAACCTGATGTTCAAGACGTTCCAGGGCGTCACCGAGGACGCCAAGAACACCGTCTATCTCCGTCCCGAGACGGCCCAGGGCATCTTCACCAACTTTGTGAACACCCAGCGCACCACCCGCCGCAAGCTGCCCTTCGGCGTCTGCCAGATCGGCAAGTCCTTCCGCAACGAGATCACGCCGGGCAACTTCATCTTCCGCGTCCGTGAGTTCGAGCAGATGGAGCTGGAGTTCTTCTGCAAGCCCGGCACCGACCTGGAGTGGTTCAACTACTGGCGCACCTTCTGCCACAACTGGCTGCTGGGCATCGGATTGAAGGACGAGAACCTCCGCCTGCGTGACCACGACCCCGAGGAGCTGTGCTTCTACTCCAAGGCCACCACGGACTTCGAGTTCCTGTTCCCCTTCGGCTGGGGCGAGCTGTGGGGCGTGGCCGACCGTACCGACTACGACCTGACCCAGCACCAGACCGTGTCCGGCAAGGACCTGACCTACTTCGACCCCGAGACCAACGAGCGCTACATCCCCTATGTGGTCGAGCCCTCTCTGGGCGTGGAGCGCAGCGTCCTGGCCGTGCTGGTGGACGCCTACGACGAGGAGGTCGTGGACGCGGAGAAGAACGACGTCCGCGTGGTGCTGCACCTGCACCCGGCCCTGGCGCCCTACAAGGCCGCCATCCTGCCCCTGAGCAAGAAGCTCTCCGAGCCCGCCCGCAAGATCTACGAGGACCTGTCCAAGGAGTGGATGCTGGACTTCGACGAGACCGGCTCCATCGGCAAGCGCTACCGCCGCGAGGACGAGGTGGGCACGCCCTTCTGCATCACCGTGGACTTCGACACCGTGGGCGATGCCGAGCACGCCGGCGACAACTGCGTCACCGTCCGCGAGCGCGACACCATGGAGCAGGTGCGTATCCCCATCAGCGAGCTGAAGGCCTATCTGGCCGAGAAGCTGGCCTATTAAGCGTAAAAAAAGAAAGCCCCGCGGGGCTTTCTTTTTTTGCTCACATATCCACGATCTGCAATTCGCTCTCGTCCACCTTCTGCATGTCCTTCTTGTTCATCATGTCGTACATACAGGGCACCACGAACAGCGTCATCAGCGTGGCGTACAGCAGTCCGCCGATACAGACCACGGCGATGGGCTGCATCAGCGCCGTGCCGGCGTTTTTCGCCGTGGCGGTGACGATCAGGCCCAAAATCGTGGTCAGACTGGTCATCAGGATCGGCCGCAGGCGGGTCACGCCCGCGTCGATGATCGCCTCCCGGCGCTCCATGCCGGACAGCCGCTGCTGGTTGATGTAATCCACCAGCACGATACCGTTGTTGACGATGATGCCCACCAGCATCACAAAGCCGATCAGGCTGATGACAGATACCTCGATCCCCGCGATCAGCAGGGCCAGGAAGCCGCCGGTAAAGGCCAGCGGGATGGTAAACATGACGATGAACGGGGATTTCAGCGACTGGAACTGTGCCACCATGATGAAGTACACCAGCACCACGCCCAGCAGCAGCATCAGCAGCAGCTGGCTCATGGCCTCCATGATCTGCTCGTTCTCTCCGTTGAATTCCGCGGTGACGCCCTCCGGCAGCGTCAGACCGCTGACGGCCTGCTGCGCCGCGGAGGTCACGTGGGTGACGTTGTAGCCATCGGCGATGGCGGCGGTCACGGTAACGCACCGGCGCTGCTGGTCACGGGAGATGGTGTTCATGGACACCGTCTCCGTCACGGTGGCCACATCGCCCAGCTTGAAGGTCTTGTCCTCCTCGCTGTCCCCGGTCAGCTGCCCCGCGGCGCTGCTGCCGGTCATGCCTGAGGCGCTGCCGGTCATGCCTGAGGCGCTGCCGGTCATGGCGGAGGACGCGCTGCTCTCCGCCGACAACTCCAGCTCCAGCAGGTTCTCCCGCTTGAGGACGCTGCCCTCCGCCGCGTCCACGGTCAGGTCCATGTCCTCGCTGTCCAGCGTCACATCAGAGACGCTGGCGCTGCTCTGCAGCGCCGCGGCGATCTGCATATACACCTGGGCCACGGTCAGCCCCTTCTCCGCCGCCGCCTTCCGGTCGATGGTCACCTGCAATGCCGGGGCCGAGGCGTCCAGCCCGTCGCTGACCTCGCTGACGCCCTCCACCTGCTCCAGCCGCCGGGCGATGGTCCGGGCGCTGCTCTGCAGGTCCGCCATATCGCTGCCGAACACCTGCAGCGACACGCCGCTGCCGGTCATATAGCTCATCATACCGCTCATCACGCCGCTGGCCGTCACCTCACAGGGCAGGTCGGCACACAGCGTCTCGATCTCCTTCCCCGCCACAGAGCCGAAGGTCCCCTCCGGCATGGTGATGTAGCCCTCCACGTCATAGCTGCCGCCGGAGGCGCCGCCCATGGCGGCTCCCATGTTCAGGCCGCCCATGGTGCCGCCGCCCATCATAAAGCCGGCATCCTGCACGTCGTCCACAGTCATCACCCGCTCCAGCACCTCGTCGGCCAGCCGTACCGCCTCCTCGCGAGAGGTGTCCTCCGGCATGGTGATGGTCAGGGACAGGTTGTTCATATCCATCTCCGGCATAAAGGTAAAGCCGCGGCGCAGGCACGCGCCGGCACTGGTCACCAGCAGCACCAGCGACAGCAGCAGCACGCCGGCCTTGTGGTCCAGCGAAAAAGCGATGGCCTTCCGATAGGCGGGATAGACCTTGTCCAGCAGGCCCGGCTTCTGCACCATGGGCCGGCGCAGCATACCGCTGGCCATCGCCGGCACCAGTGTCAGCGCCACCAGCAGGCTGGCCAGCAGCGAGTAGGTGATGGTCAGCGCCAGGTCGGTGAACAGCTGGCGGGTCAGGCCCTCTACGAACACGATGGGCGCGAACACGCACACGGTGGTCAGGGTAGAGGCCGTCACCGCGCCCAGCACCTGGCCCGCGCCGGACACCGCCGCCTGAATGATGGTGGCGCCCTTGGCCCGCAGGCGGTAGATATTCTCAATGACCACCACGGAGTTATCCACCAGCATACCCACCGCCACGGCCAGACCGCTCAGGGAGATCATGTTGATGGTCACGCCGGTGAAGTACATAAGTACGATGGCAAAGATCACGCTGACGGGGATAGATACCAGCGTGATGACCGTTGGCCGCCAATCCCGCAGGAACAGGTACAGGATGACCACGGAGAACAGCGCGCCCCACAACAGCGACGAGGTGATGGTCTCCACGATCAGGTAGATATAGTCGCCCTGGTCCATCAGCGGCGCGAAGGACAATCCCTCGTACTGGCCCTCCAGCTCCTCGAACCGTGCGCTGATGTTATTGGACACCTCCGCCGTGGCGTAGTTGGACTGCTTGGTAAAGGTGATGAGAATGCCGTTGTCGCCGTTGACCTTGGTGTACAGCTCCCCGGCGTTGTCCGTGACCACCACGGTGGCGATGTCGCCCAGTGTCACCGGCTCGATGCCGTCCATGCCCAGGTCCAGCAGCACCATATCCTCCAGCTCCTGGCGGGAGGACACGTTCTCGCCCACGGATACCATGTATTTCACGCCGCTGTCGTCCTCAATGTACCCGGCAGGCATGGCGAAATTCTGTGCCGTCAGCAGCTGGCTGACCGCGGAGATGGACAGCATACCGCCCACGTCCGTCTGGTCGGCGATGGACTTGTACGCCTCGTTGATCTGGTCCATGCCGGCCTCGATCTGGGTCATGGCCTCATCCAGCTGTATCTGCGCCTCCGTCAGCTGGGTAATGCCGTCGATCAGGGAGAGCGTCAGGTCATAGACCTCACTGGTGACCTCCCGCTTCAGCTCGCCGCTTTCCAGATCCCGCATCAGCTTATCCAGCGTCGCGTTCAGCCGTTCCAGCGTCCTTTTCAGCTGCTCCAGCTCTTCCTTCCCGGGCACGGTGATGGGCGGCTTACCGGGATCCGGATCCGGGTCTGGCCCCGGGATCTGGCCCCGGGCCTCCTTCAGATATTCGTACAGCTTATCCACCGCCGCGCCCGCCTTGGCCGCCGCGCCGGCGGCAATGGCCTCCTTGGCCTCATCCAGCTGTGCCTGCCCCTTTTCTACCTGGTTCTTGGCCTTCTGCAGATCCAGCTTCGTCTTGTTCAGTTCGGTACGCACCGCATCCGCCAGCTTCTCCGACAGGGCGTCCAGCTTGGCCTCGTCCAGGATCACATGGGCCTCCCGGGTCACGGCGCCGCTGACCGAAATGCTGGCCACGCCGGACACGCCCTCCAGCTTGGGGGACAGCTCTCCGGTGACGAAATCGCTGAGCGCGTACACGTCCATGTCCTCCCGGGACACGGCGGCCACCATCACCGGCAGCATGGAGGGATTGATCTTCAGCACATAGGGGGCGGAGACGGTGTCGTCCCAACTGCCCTGCAATACGGAGATCTTCTGCTGGATGTCCACACTGATGGTATCCATATTGGCGCCGTCCTCAAACTCCAGCGTGACCATGGATACGCTGTCCTGGCTGGTGGAGGTGACGGTCTTGATCTTATCCAGCGTAGCCATGGACTGCTCCACCGGCCTGGTGATGGACTGCTCAATGGACTCCGGGCTGGCGCCGGGATCAGAAGTGACGATGATGACATAGGGAAAGTCCATGTTGGGCAGCAGATCCGGTGTCATTTTCAGATACGCCACCACGCCCAGCACGATAATGCCCAGCACCGTCACAAAGATCGTCAGCGGTTTTTTCACGCTGAAGCCGGCCATATCCGTCCCTCCTTCTTCCGCCTGCAGCGCCCACGCACCCAGGGTAAAACTGTAATAATGTGTAAGTGTACCATCCCCGCCGCCGACTTGCAAGCGGGACGGCGCAGAATTCACGAAAGCGTTACAAATACAGGATTTTTTCGGGAAAATAGTTCGGAGTTCGTAGTATTCTTTGCGCCGTCTTTACGCGTCCGGACGATGAAAAACGCGGACGCAGGTGCGTCCGCGTTTTTCGCAAATAAGAAAGAGAAAAGGGAAGAAAACAGCAAAATCAGCCGGTGCCCCGTTACAGCAGCGTGCACAGCAGGCGCAGCTCGGCGGCCAGCCACACCGGCATCAGCATGGCGGTGACACGGCACACGGGGTTGATGTTCCCCGTCAGCAGGCACACCAGCGTGAACGCCAGAATAACCGCGATCACAACAGCGGCGATCGCCTTTGCCGGGGAAGTCTTGGTTTTCGTGTTTGTCATAGGGAACAACTCCTTTCTGTATTGTGGCCAAATCATACCACAAAGGTTGGTGCTTGTAAAATTGATTATTCTACGGTATAATATAGACACAAACTATAATTCGGAGAGCCGCCTATGACCAACCAGGACATCGAGACCTTTTTCGCCGTGCTGGACCACGGCACCATGACCGCCGCTGCCGAGGCGCTGTACATCACCCAGCCGTCCCTGTCCGCCCGGCTGAAGGCACTGGAGGACCAGGTGGGCGCGCCCCTGTTCCACCGTGGCAAGGGCCAGCGCCGCATCACCCTGACGGATGCGGGCCAGCACTTCCTGCCTCTGGCCCGCCGGTGGCAGAACCTGCTCTCGGAGACGCAGACCTTCGCCGCCGCGGAAAAGCGTGAGTTTCTCCACGTCATCGCCGCCTACACCGCCAACCAGTACATCCTGCCCCCGGTGTACCAGCGCTTTCTGGAGCGCGAGCTGCCGGTGAACCTGTGGGTGGAGTCCATGCGGACGGACCAGGCGGTGTCCGCCGTGGCCCGGGGCGACGCGGACATGGCCATCGTGGACGGCGCATTGCACTACGGTCTGCAGATCGAAGCCAAACCCCTGTTCCGCGAGGGCTTCTTCCTTGTGGTGCCCAGAACGGTGGCACTGACGGAACCGGTAGAGGCCACCACCCTGCACGTGCAGGACGAGATACTCATCTACGGCCAGCCGGAGATACAGCAGTGGCACGACTACTGGTTCGGCGTGGACGCCCGCCCCCTGCTGTACGCCGACACGCCCCAGCTGGCCGAGACCCTGCCCGCCTGCGGCAAGCGCTGGAGCATCATCCCCGCCGGCGCCACCGAGCCCTATCTGCGGATGTTCAGCAACGTGCAGGTGCTGCGCCTGGCCCACCCGCCGGCAGAGCGCACCTTCTACCTGGTCACACCCAAGGGCCGCGCCCTCTCCGCCGCCGCGGAGACACTGCTGGAGGACCTGCGGGTGCAGATACAGGATCTGGAGGGCATCACCTGGTATTGAGCAGCGAAAGAGACACACCCTTCGGTGTGTCCCTTTCTGTCGTTTTGTGTCGCATTCTGTCCTATCCCCGCCGCAGCTGGCCCCGGATCAGCCGCGTCACCGCGTCTGCCAGCCACCCGATGGCCGGCAGGCGCTCCATGGCCTGTCCGTAGATACGCCGGGCGTCCGGCACCTCCCGGTCGCTTCCGGTGAACAGACACACCGGCAGCACGCCCCGCAGCCGCAGGGCCGCGGCCTCCGCCGCTGTGTCGTCCACGCCGCGCTTCCCGGTGTAGGCCCATCCGCCCAGGCCGTTGGGTATCCGCTGGTCGTCGTTGGGGCTGGCGTCCGAGAGCACCAGCAGCAGCGACTGCTCGCTGCGCCTCTGCCGCAGCAGCCAGCCCATGGCCCGCAGGGCCAGCCCGTCCCGGTTCCACCCCGCGGCCACATAGTCGAATACCCCCTCGTTCTGCTCCGGATGGTCATAGTCCCGCAGCACCCGCAGCACCGTGCAGCCGCTGACGGAGCAGAACGCCGTCACCCGCACGGGGATGCGGCACCGGCTCAGGCTCTCCGCGATAAGATACGCCTGTGTGGCCAGCTTCTCCTGCTGCCGGTTCTGCGAGGCCGAGCCGTCCAGCAGCAGGTCCACGGACAGCTCTCCCGGCTCCTGCGGCGACCGGCGGGAGAACACCCGCTCGTCCCCCAGCGCCCCGGCGCGCCAGGCCAGATCCGGTCGCAGCCTCCCGGCGCGGCCCGTACCGCCCTCGTCCTCCGCCCGCAGCAGCAGCGTGTTCTGCAGCTTCTGCGTCAGCTGTGCGATGGCCAGCTTGTTTTCCACCAGATGCTCCTGATAATACGCCCGGTTCTTCTCCCGCTGCTGCCGGAAGTGGGCCGCGTCCCAGGCCGCCTCCGGCGCGGGCGCGCGGCCCACCGGTTCGCCGCGGGTAAAGTGCAGCCGGCAGTTCTTGTGCACGCCGGTGCACAGGGTGCGCTCCGCCTCACTGAGCTGCCCCGGCGTCAGCATGGACGCGCCGAAGCAGTCCTCCACATACCGCCGCAGGATCGGCTCCGGCGTCCGGCCCTGCAAAAAGCTGAACAGCGTCTGCTTCTGCAGACCGCCGCTGCCGCCGGGCGCGTCATGTGACAGCGCCCGCAGGGCGTTGGGCCGCACAAAGTGCACGCCGCCGCTTTTGTCCCGCTTTCGGCCTACCCACGCCGCCCACTGGCGGTCGTCAGCGGCCCGGCGGGCGCGGCGGAACCAGGTGTACAGCACGCGCTCCGTCCGCTGGATCAGCTGCGCCTCCGTGCTGTCCCCCGGCGCGGCCAGCTCGTCCAGCAACGGCGACAGGGCCGGGTCCTCCGGCTGTTCCAGCACGCGGCAGGCCCAGGCCCGGCGCACGGCGTCCCCGTTCATGCCCTCGGCCACCGGCGTCTGCGCCAGCAGCCGGCGGGCATAGTCCCGCCGCAGCGCCGGCAGCAGCGGCCGTTCCGCCGCGCCGCGGGCGAACACCGCCCCCTCCAGCACCAGGAAGAATATGTCCGTGTACAGTGCCTCCTGCGCCGACCGGTGAAACTCGTTCAGCAGCGGCCGGAACCGGTCAAAGTCGTAATACCGGCAGGCCAGACCCAGCACCGTATTGCCGTACAGCTCGGCATCCCCCGCCCGGTCGAAGGTCAGCAGCTCCGGCTTGCGGGCATAGTCCCCCCAGCCGTTCCACACCTGATTTTCCGCCCGGCGCGTCTCTCTGTCCTGTCTGTCCATATCAGTCGAACAGCTTGTCCCGGGTGGCATCCCTGGGCAGGCGCGCCCACACCGCGTCCGCCACCAGCTGGCGCTCAAAGGGCTCAAAGGCCTTGTTGATGATGCCCAGGGCCAGCGCCTGCCCGGAGGGTATCCCCTTCTCGATCAGGTGCAGGGCCGCCAGCAGTCCCCGCAGGTCCAGCGCCTTGGTGGATATCTCGCCGCTGTCGCACTTGGTCCGCAGGTCCCGGAACAGCGCCGTCAGCTGCTCGGCCCACTCCCGCTTCAGGGTGGGGAAGCTGCGCCGCAGCAGCTTCTGCAGATTCTCGTCGGAGATCACCGGCATATCAACCACCACGAACCGGCTCACCAGCGCCTCGTTCAGCTCACGGGTGCCGGCGTAGCCGTAGTTCATGGTGCCGATGAACCGCGCCGCGTCGTCCAGCTGTATGCGCTCATACCCCGGCACGTCGATGACGCGCCGGTGGTCCAGCGTGGCGTGCAGCACGGCCAGCGCCTCGTTCTTGGCCATGTTCACCTCGTCCAGCACGCCGAAGCCGCCCAGCCGCGCACAGGCGCACACCGGTCCCTCCCGAAACACCACCTGCCCGTCCTTCAGCGTGTCCGCGCCGATCAGGGCCGCCGCGTCCACGTTCACATACATGGACACGTCCCACACCGGCCGTCCGAACAGCGCCGCCAGGTCCTCCGCCAGCACGTTCTTGCCGGTGGCCTTCGGCCCCGCCAGCAGCAGGTGCTCGCCGCACAGCAGCGCCGCCGCCGCGCTCTCCCATACCTCCCTGCCGTAGTAGAGATACTTCGGCACGGGCACGCGCTCCTGCGCCTCCGGCGTCAGGGGGTGGGCCTCCCGGAAGCGGCGTACCTCGTCCAGCAGGCCGCTGTCCACGCCCTCGTCCCGCAATTCCTTCCAAATATCCATAGACTCGCCTCATTTCATCTCCGGATGATGCCAAATTATACTCCCGCCGCCCGCTAAGTGTCCGTTAAGGATGTGCGGTCCGTTCCCTTTGTCATATCCGCCCGCGTTCCGCCATATAGATAGAGCACAACGGCATGGGAGTGTTGCGTTATGCGAGACGATCTGGAGCAGCGGGCCAAAGAGCTGGCCCTGTACATGATAGAGAACCGGACCACCGTCCGCGCCGCCGCCAAGAAGTTCGGCGTCAGCAAATCCACCGTACACAAGGACCTGTCCGAGCGTCTGGCCCTGTGCGACCGGGCGCTGTACACACAGGTAAAGGCCATACTGGACGAAAACCGTTCCCAGCGGCACATTCGCGGCGGAATGGCCACCCGGCGCAAGTACAAGGGGATATGAAAAAAGGGACGGCGCCGCCGTCCCTTTTCCCGTATAAACCAAAACGGACACCCTTGCGGATGTCCGTTGCGTTTGGTCATTAGCCAATGTTGTTCAGCTTCAGCGTCAGCGCGCTCTTCTTGTGGGCCGCGTTGTTCTTGTGCAGCAGGCCCTTTGCAGCAGCCTTGTCGATCGCCTTGACCGCCACCTTGTAAGTGCCCTCGGCCTCGGTGCGATTGCCTTCAACGGCAGCAGCCTCGAACTTCTTGATAGCAGTCTTCAGTGCGGACTTATTGGCTTTGTTGCGAGCATTTCTCGTCTCTGCCACCAGAACACGCTTCTTAGCAGACTTGATATTCGGCAAACCAAACACCTCCCCGACTTGAATTTTTTGTGCAGCGAAAATATACACTTCCACGCAGGATGATATTTTAGCATCTTTGCCTGAAAAATGCAAGACTTTTTTGCAATTTCCGCGGCAGTTTTTGTATAAAAGCGATTTCACCGGCCATGCTACCCAAAAGCCACAATATTTTGTGTTCAGAAGGGAGCGTTGACCACTACTATGAACCTTTCCCGCACCGATCTGGCCGTGGAAACAGCGGAGGCGCTGCCCACCGGCCGGGATATGTTTGCCCCCGGCACCGGCGTCACCAAGTCCGAATGCCTGCTGTGCGGCTGTCCCGTCACCCGCATCCATGTCCATACCCCGGCGGGCGCCCGGGCCATCGGCAAGCCCGAGGGCCGCTATATCACCATCGACCTGCGCCCCGCCCTGTCCCGTCAGGAGGCGCTGACCGGCCGGGCCGCCCTCTGTCTGTGCCGCGAGCTACGCGCCCTGCTGCCGCCGCCATCGGACGGTCCCGCCCTGGTGGTGGGCCTGGGCAACGACGCCATGACCCCCGACGCCGTGGGGGCGGCGGCGCTGGAGCACCTGCTGGTCACGCGGCACATGGTCCGTTCCATGCCCCGGCAGTTCGGCGCGCTGACGCCGGTGGCGGCCCTGGCCACCGGCGTGCTGGCCCGCACGGGGGTGGAGACGCTGGAGCTGATCCGCGGCGCGGCGGACCGCCTGCACCCCTCGGTGGTCATCGCCATCGACGCGCTGGCCGCCCGCAGCCGTCACCGGCTGTGCGCCACCGTGCAGCTGGGGGACACGGGCCTGATCCCCGGCAGCGGCGTAGGCAATCACCGCAAGGCGGTCAACGCCCGGACGCTTGGCGTGCCGGTCATCGCCCTGGGCGTCCCCACGGTCATCGACGGCGCGGCCCTCTGCGGCGACGAGGACGCCCCGCCCTCCGGGTTGTTTGTCACGCCCCAGGACATCGACCGCCGCGTCCGTGAGCTGGGCCGGCTCATCGGCTATGGCGTCACCCTGGCGCTCCAGCCCGGCCTGACGCCGGAGGATGCAGCGGCCCTGCTGGGATAGCCCTTGCAAAATCCTCCCCGACGCGGTACAATAGGACATCAAAACTTCGGAACGGGAGGTATCGCACATGGAATTCAACCCCCAGATACAGCTGGCCGGCCTGCTGGAGTGGATGGCCGAGCAGATGAATGCCTGCCACGGCAAGACCGCCGTCATCGGCATCTCCGGCGGCAAGGACAGCTCCACCGTGGCCGCCCTGGCCGTGGCCGCCTATGGCCGCGAGAACGTGCTCGGCGTCCTCATGCCCGACGGCGTCCAGCCGGACATCGACTACTCCCAGGCACTGGTGGAGCACCTGGACCTGCCCCACACCACCATCAACATCCATGACGCCGTTCAGGGTGTGCTGAACGAGATGGAGAAGGCGGGCCTGACCCCCAGCCGCCAGACAAAGGTCAATCTTCCCAGCCGCGTCCGCATGGCCACCCTGTATGCCGTGGCCCAGTCCGTAGAGGGCGGCATCGTCATCAACACCAGCAACCTCAGCGAGGACTGGGTGGGCTACTGTACCATCTACGGCGACAGCGCCGGCGCCTTCTCCCCCCTGGGGATGTACACCACCGAGGAGGTCGTCGCCCTGGGCCGTCAGCTTGGCCTGCCGGAGAAGTTCCTCATCAAGCCGCCGTCCGACGGCCTCACCGGCCTGACCGACGAGGACAATCTGGGCTTCCCCTACCGCGCGGTGAACGAGTACGTCCGCCGCGGCGTGGTGGACCCGGCCATCAAGGAGCGCATCGACGCCCTGCACCGGGCCAGCCGCTTCAAATTCCAGACCCTTCCGGTCTACCACAACGGCCTGCCCATGGCGCTGACCGACGAGACCGATTATTATAACTGAGCCCCGTTTCCTTTTGTGCGTCTTTTTTCTCTCTGCCTTTTGAGAATACAGGGCTTTGGAGCCTTCCGGAACACAAAGGCACACCATGACTGCCTCAAAAGTATAAAAAAGAGCACATAAGCAGCACATGCAGAGGACAACCAGGCAAACGCTGCGTAAACCAAAAAGCAAGCAAATATACGTTGCCGAAAGCGAAAAAAAGCAGAAACACCCCGGCCGAATGGCCGGGGTGTTTCCGTGTGTTTGTGTTAGGAGAGAGAGAAAATCACATCAGGAAGTGTTGTTCCTTTGGATGATGCTATAATACCCTCTAATTTTGGCCGAATCTTGAAGCGGCCATGAACAATTTGTGAATTCTGCCTTTTACGCCGCGTTTTTTCCACAGCAGACAGCACATTTCACTGAAACTTTCTGCTCTCGGCCACAGCCATCTGGTCGCAGCGGTTGTTTTTTTCGTTCTCCGCGTGGCCCTTCACCCAGTGGCAGCGCACCTCGTGAATATCGGTCAGCGCCAGCAGCTGCCCCCACAGGTCCGGGTTCAGCGCCGGCTTTTTGTCACTTTTCACCCAGCCCCGCTGCTGCCAGCTTCTGGCCCAGCCCTTTTCCAGCGCGTCGATGACGTACTTGCTGTCGCTGTACAGCTCCACCACGCACGGCTCCTTCAAAAGCCGCAGCGCCTCGATGACGGCGGTCAGCTCCATGCGGTTGTTTGTGGTTCGGGCCGCGCCGCCGGAGAGTTCCTTCTCCGTTCCCTTGTAGCTGAGTATCGCCCCCCAGCCGCCCGGGCCGGGATTGCCGGAGCAGGCTCCGTCGGTGTAGATCGTAACGGTTCTCATATATCCTTCCTTCACTCCACCCCAACGACCCGCACGGTCCCGTCCTGCACGGTAAAGCGCACGTTCTTTCCTGCGTAAGCCATGCCGTACACGCGGTCGGGGTCGTCTTGATACCGGGGCCGCGGGTCGGCGGCCAGGGCGCTCAGCAGCCCGTGGCGCTGTCCGCTGTCAAACTGCGCCAGCAGCTCCGGGGGAAAGTCCACCGTCAGCACCGCGCCGGCGTCTCCGCCGGTAAAGCCGCCGGCGGCGTCGGGATAGCTGTCCGCGTAGGCTAGATAGGGTTTGATGTCTACGATGGGCGTTCCGCTGACCATATCCGCGCCGCGGACATACAGCACCGGACCCTCCGGCTCGTCCAAGGCCACACGCTCCAGCTCCACAGCGGAGAGCCCCAGGCCGTTGGGCCGGAAGGGCGAACGGGTGGCGAACACGCCCACGCGCTCGTTGCCGCCCAGCCGGGGCGGCCGCACCGTGGGCGACCAGCCCTGCCGCTGCGCCCGGTCAAACTGCCAGATGAGCCAGATGTGTGAAAAGCCCTCCAGGCCCCGCACCGCATCCACGTCCCGGAAGGGCTTTTCGAACACGATTCGTCCGGGGCTGTCGGCGATGCCGCTCTGCCGCGGCACGCCGAACTTCTCCGCAAAGGGCGTCTCTATCCGCGCAATGATGTCCAGCCCGGAGCCGTTCACAGCGGGGCCTCCTCCGGCGCTGGCTGCTCCTTCTCCTCGGGATCGGCCAGAGCCAGCGAGATGACCCGGTCGCCCTCCTCCTTGAAGCGCATGACGATGACGCCCTGGGTGGCACGTCCCGCCACGCGGATATTTTCCACAGGTGTGCGGATCAGGATGCCCGCCGCCGTTACCAGCAGCAGGTCCTCGGTACCGTCCACCACCTTCATGCCCACCACCGGGCCGGTCTTGTCCGTGACCATGTAGTTCTTCACGCCCAGACCGCCGCGTCCCGTGACGCGGTAGTCCTCAATAGGCGTTCGCTTGCCGTAGCCGTTCTCGGTGATGGACAGCACGGTCTTGTCCGCGTCGGCGCGGGCGGCGCCAATGACATAGTCGCCCTCCCGCAGGCGGATGCCCCGGACGCCCACGGCCGTGCGGCCCATGGCGCGCACATCCGTCTCGTCGAAGCACACCGCCTGTCCGTCGTGGGTGGCGATAAGCATACGGTCATGCCCCCGCGTCTCCGTCACGGAGATCAGCTGGTCGCCCTCGTCCAGCGTCAGGGCGCGGATGCCGTTGTTCCGCAGGTTCTTCAGGGCGCTGACCTCCAGACGCTTCACCGTGCCGTTCCGGGTGGTCATGAACAGGTACAGCTCCTCGTCTCCCGTCTCGCGGAAGTGGAGCATGGCCTGTACGCGCTCGCCCGTCTCCACCTGCAGGATGTTGACGATGTTCACGCCCTTGGCGGCCTTGCCGCTCTCGGGGATCTGATAGCCCTTCTTGCGGTAGACCTTGCCGGTGTCGGTAAAGAACAGAATATAGTCGTGGGTAGACGCGGTGAACACGTCCACCACCGTGTCCTCCTCACGGGTGGTGATGCCCTTCTTGCCCATGCCGCCCTTACTCTGAGCGGTGTATTCGCTGACCGGCGTGCGCTTGATGTAGCCGTTCTCCGTCAGGGTGAAGACGCACTGCTCCTCCTCGATCATGTCCTCGATGTCCAGCTCGTCCTCCACGTCCTGAATCTCGGTCTTGCGGTCGTCGCCGAACTTGTCGGCAATGGCGGTCAGCTCCTCCTTGAGGATGGACTTCACCAGTCCCTCGTCGCTGAGGATACGCAGGAAGTAGGCGATCTTCTCCTCCAGCTCCTTGTACTCGGTCTGGAGCTTCTCCCGGTCAAGACCCTGCAGCGCCTTCAGGCGCATATCCAGAATGGCCTGGGCCTGCACGTCGTCCAGCCCGAAGCGCTGCATCAGGTTCTCCTTGGCGTTGTCGTAGCTGCTGCGGATGATCTTGATGACCTCGTCGATGTTGTCCTGGGCGATCAGCAGACCCTCCAGCAGGTGGGCGCGCTCCTGGGCCTTTTTCAGGTCGAAGCGGGTCCGGCGGATGATGATCTCCTCCTGGAATTTCAGGTACTCGTCGATGATGTGCCGCAGGGACAGTATTTTCGGCTGCCGCTGGTTTTCCACAAGCGCCAGCATATTGATGGCAAAGGTGGTCTGGAGCTGGGTCTGGGCGAACAGGCGGTTCAGCACCACCTGGGGATTGGCGTCGCGCTTGAGCTCGATCACGATACGCATACCGTTGCGGTCGGACTCGTCCCGGATGTCGGAGATACCCTCCAGCCGCTTGTCCTCTACCTGGTCGGCGATGGCCTTGATGAGCATCCGCTTGTTCACCTGATAGGGCAGCTCCGTGATGATGATACGGGTGCGGCCGTTGTTGAACTCCTCAAACTCATGCCGGGCACGGACCATGAGCCTGCCCCGGCCCGTGGCGTAGGCGGCGCGGATGCCGCTGCGGCCCATGATGATGCCCTTTGTGGGGAAGTCAGGACCCTTGACGTGCTCCATCAGGTCGCTGAGGGTGGCGTCCGGGTTATCCAGCACGCAGATGCACGCGCCGATGACCTCCCGCAGGTTGTGGGGCGGGATGTTGGTGGCCATGCCCACGGCGATACCGCTGGAGCCGTTCACCAGCAGGTTGGGGAACCGGCAGGGCAGCACGCGGGGCTCCTTGCGGCTCTCATCGAAGTTGGGGTCCCAGTCCACCGTGTCCTTTTCAATGTCACGGAGCATCTCGTTGGAGATCTTGCTCAGACGCGCCTCGGTGTAACGGTAGGCGGCCGGGGGGTCGCCATCCACGGAGCCGAAGTTGCCGTGGCCGTCCACCAGCATATAGCGCATGGAGAAATCCTGCGCCAGACGCACCAGCGCGTCGTACACGGAGGCGTCGCCGTGGGGGTGATACCGGCCCAGCACATCGCCCACGCAGGTGGCGGATTTCTTGAAGGGCTTGTCGCTGGTCAGGTTATCCTCGTACATGGCGTACAGGATACGCCGGTGCACGGGCTTCAGGCCGTCCCGCACGTCGGGCAGTGCCCGTCCCACGATGACGGACATGGCGTACTCGATATAGGAGTTCTCCATCTCCGGCACCAGCGGAGACTCTACGATATGCTGGTCGGGAAAGCGTATTTCCTCCGGGTCGTATTGGGGCTTTTTGCTCATACTGACACGACCTCCTTAATAATCCAGATTTACCGCGTACTTGGCGCGCTGCTCGATAAACTCCTTGCGCGGCTCCACCTTCTCGCCCATCAGGACGGTAAACGTGGCGTCCGCCTTCACCGCGTCGTCCAGCGTAATGCGCCGCAGCGTCCGGGTGTTGGGATCCATAGTCGTCTCCCACAGCTCATGGGCATCCATCTCGCCCAGACCCTTAAACCGGCTGATGCCGATTTTCACGTTGGGGTCGCCGTTCCGCATCTCGTTGGACACCCGGTCCCGCTCCTCGTCGGAGTAGGCCACCCGGGAGGTCTTGCCACGGGTCAGCTTATAGAGCGGCGGCACGGCGGAGTAGACATAGCCCTCCTCAATGAGGGGCCGCATATACCGGAAGAAGAAGGTCAGCAGCAGGGTGCGGATATGGGCGCCGTCCACATCGGCATCGGCCATGATGATGATCTTGTGATAGCGCAGCTTGTTCTCGTCGAACTCCTCGCCGATGCCCGCGCCCAACGCGATGATGACGGGCTGGAGCTTGTTGTTGCCGTAGACCTTGTCCACCCGGGCCTTCTCTACGTTGAGCATCTTGCCCCACAGGGGCAGGATGGCCTGGAACCGGCTGTCCCGTCCCGCCGTGGCGGAGCCGCCTGCGGAGTCGCCCTCCACGATGTACAGCTCTGTCAGCTCGGGGTTATTTTCGTTGCAGTCCCGGAGCTTGTCCGGCATGGCCGCGCCGCCCAGCACCGTCTTGCGCCGGATGGACTCACGCGCCTTCCGCGCCGCCTCGCGGGCGCGGTTGGCGGTCATAGCCTTGTCCAGAATGGTGCGGGCCACCACCGGGTGCTCCTCCAGATACACCGCCAGCTGGTCGTTGACGATACTGTCCACCAGCGTGCGGATATGGGCGTTGCCCAGCTTGGCCTTGGTCTGGCCCTCGAACTGAGCCTCCGTCAGCTTCACGGAGATGACGGCGGTGATGCCCTCGCGCACGTCCTCGCCGGAGACCTTGTCGCCCTCCTTGATCATGCCGTATTTCAGGCCGTAGGCATTGAGCACGCGGGTCAGGGCCGCCTTGAAGCCCGTCTCGTGCATGCCGCCTTCCGGCGTATGGATATCGTTGGCGAAGGACACCAGCGTCTCGTTGTAGCCGTCGTTATACTGGATGGCGATCTCCGCCGTGCTGTCGCCCTTGGCGCCGGAGAGATAGATGACCTCCTCGTGGAGCGGGGTCTTGTTCCGGTTGATGTAGGTAACGAACTCCCGGATGCCGCCCTCATAGCACATGGCCTCGGACTTCTCTCTGCCCGGCCGGGCGTCGCTGATAGTGATCCGCAGACCAGCGTTCAGGAACGCCTGCTCCCGCATACGGGTGTGCAGCGTCTCATAGTCATACTCCAGCGTGTCGAACATCTCCGGGTCCGGCTTAAAGGTCACGGTGGTGCCGGTATGGTCCGTCTCGCCGATGACCTTCATCTCCTGGGTGATATTGCCCCGGGAGAATTTCATCTCATAGATTTTGCCGTCCTTGTGTACCTGCACCGTCAGCCACTCGCTCAGAGCGTTCACCACGGACGCGCCCACGCCGTGCAGGCCGCCGGAGACCTTATAGCCACCACCGCCGAACTTGCCGCCGGCGTGCAGCACGGTGAACACCACCTCCAGGGCGGGCCGGCCCGTCTGGGCCTGAATATCCACGGGGATACCACGGCCGTTATCGGTGACGGTGATGGTGTCACCCTCGTTGATGGTCACGGTAATGTCCGTGCAGTAGCCGGCTAGCGCCTCGTCGATGGCGTTGTCCACGATCTCATATACCAGGTGGTGCAGACCGCTGGCGCTGGTAGAACCGATATACATACCCGGCCGCTTCCGCACAGCCTCCAGCCCCTCCAGTACCTGTATTTCTGATGCGTTATATTCCGTATCCACCACGGTCTTTTCCAGTTCTGCCATGTACTACTCTCCTTTTCCTTGGACCCGCTTGCCCAGCGTCCGGGAATTGATCTGCGACAGATACACGATCTGCCGGTGATAGGGATGGTCACACACCACGAAGGACCGCGGTATGTCCTCGCAGGCGCTCTGTACCACGCCCTCCTGCTCGGCTCCCTGTAAAAACTCTCTCGTTTTTTTTGAGGTAGAGGTGTTATCCAGGTCAAAGATACCGATGACCCGCCGGTCCTCTACCATCACGTTCATACCGATGTGCAGATACGCCATCACAGTACCTCCCCGCCCCGCACATGGAACACCCTGCCGCTGAGCAGCGTGTCCAGCCGGTCGTTTTCACAGCAGGTGATAAACACCTGTCCGCCGCTGATGCGATTCAGTACGTATTCCTGCCGCCGGGGATCCAACTCGCTGAGCACATCGTCCAGCAGCATTACCGGATACTCCCCCATGGCGTTTTTGTGTATCTCGCGCTCCGCCAGCTTCAGGCTCAGTGCCGCCGTCCGTACCTGCCCCTGCGAGCAGAACTGCCGCGCGCTGCGCCCGTTGACCAGCACCTCGATATCGTCCTTGTGGGCGCCGGAGAGACACAGCTTCGACGCACGCTCCGCCGCCTGATGGCTCTCCATATGTGCCGCCAGCGCCGCGTAGATATCTGCCTGACTGCCCGGCGGGTCGGCGACGGTCCTGACGGTCTGGTACGTCAGGGTCAGCTCCTCCCTCTCGCCGCTGCACTCATAGTGTGCCTGCCGGGCATATTCCGCCAGCGCCGCACAGAACCGCGCCCGATAGCCTACCAGCACTGCGCCGCTGCGGCACAGGCCTTCGTTGAATTCCGGCAGCAGGTCCAAAAGCTCCGGCTTGTCCTCGCTGTCCCGCAGGATGCGGGTCTTGTGCTCATACAGCCGGCTGTACTGGCTCAGCGCCTCGGCGTACCGCGGCCGCAGCTGGCACAGCGACAGGTCCATGAACCGCCGCCGTTCCGCCGCACCGGCCCGGATCAAAAACAGATCCTCCGGCGCAAAAAACACCGTATGCAGCACGTCGGACAGGGCGGCGCTGTTTTTGGCGGGCACACCGTTAACGGTCATTTTCCGCCGCTTTCCGCGGGAAAGCCGTATGTCCGTCACAAACTCCCGCTGCCGGGAAAAGATATTTCCCAACAGCGCGGCCTCCTGCATATCAAAGCCGATCAGCTCCTTGTCTCCGTGGGCGCGGGGACTTTTTCCACAGCTAAGATATACGATGGCCTCCAGCAGATTTGTTTTTCCTTGGGCGTTCTCTCCGTAAATAACGTTGCAGCTGGGGTCGAACGTCAGCGCCTGCGTGCCGTAGTTCCGCCAGCCCTGCAGGTGCAGGGCGTCAACTCTCATACATCACCGTCAGCGTCTGCCCGTTGAAGGCCACCACGTCGCCGGGTCGGATCTTCTTGCCCCGCATGGTGCACACCTCGCCATTTACCGTCACGTCACCCTCCTGGATGACGAGCTTGGCCTCGCCGCCGGTCTCTACCGCCGCGGCAAACTTCAGCAGATCCTGCAATTTGATATATTCCGTTGTGATGGTGATAGTCTCCATAATAATGAACCTCGTTCATAGATATAATATGCCGTTTTTTTCTTCAATAAAAAGCGCGCACATTTCGATAAAGATGCAGCTCCTGCGTTCTGCCGATGGCAAACCAACGACGGCGTACCGGGTGTATGTCGAGGAGGTGTAACGGTGGCAGGGCACAAGAGATGTACCTTTATTGCGCCTTCAGGCGCACCGGCAGCACCATATAAAGAAAGTTGTCACTGTCATCTAAGGGCGTGATAATACAGGGCGAAATACCGGTGTTCAGCTGCATTTTCACCGTGTCCGCCGGGGCATAGCGCAGGGCGTCCATGAGATAGCGGTTGTTGAAGCCGATCTCCAGCTCCTGTCCGTCGCCGCGGACGGGGCAGATATCCCGGGCTTCGCCGTTTCCGGTCCGGGCGGACATATACACCCGGTCCTGGCTGAACAGGCAGCGTACCGGACTTTTCAGCTTCTCGCTGATGACCACGCTGACGCGGTCCAGACTTTCGATCATCGTTTTGTTGTCCACCTCGATGCAGATGGGGTTGGTGGTAGGTATGGCATTCTTGTAGTCCAGGAATTCACCCTCCAACCGGCGGCATATCAGCTGGGTAGCCCCGGCCTCGAACATCAGATGGCGCTTGCCCTGGGTCACCGTCACCATGTCGTCGGTGTCGGCGCATATTTTCTCCACCTCATTCAGGGCGGCGCCGGGGGCCACGAACTTGAAGGCCCCGCCGTCGATGTGCTCCAACGGCTCGCGGCGCAGCGCCAGACGGAAGCCGTCCACCGCCACCATGGTCAGTCCCTTGTCATTGATCTCAAACAGGGCGCCGGTGTGGATGGGACGGGCCTCGTTGACGGAAACAGCAAAGCTGGTCTGGTTGATCATGGCCTTCAGCGTCCGCTGCTCCAGTGTGACGGAGAACTGGTCGTCCACCTCCGGCAGCTCCGGATAGTCGTCGGCGCTTAGGCCGGGAAGCTCGAAGCTGGCATCGCCGCAGTTCAGCTTCACGTTGAACTTGTCGTCTGCCTCAAAGGTCACCATATCATCCGGCAGGCGGCGGATCATCTCGCCGAACAGTCTGGCGTTCAGCACGATGTGCCCCGCCTCGGACACTGCGGCCTCCACCGTGGTGCGTATGCCGGTCTGCATATTATAGCCGGACAGCCGCAGACCCTCGCCGCACTCCAGCAGGATACCCTCCAGCGCCGGGATGGAGCTTTTAGCCGCCACCGCCCGAGACACCGCGGCCACCGCCTGTTGTACCAGTGCCTTTTCACAGGAAAATCTCACCATATCCGTCGTTCCTCGCTTTCCGAAAGTCATTGCCGCCTGCGCTGTCTGAAAGATCAGCCCTATGCAAAAAAGCGGTTCTATTTTTCTAAATCAAATCATAAACTAATCTTTTATTTCAGTAGTCTTATTAGTAGGAAAATTTTATGTGGACATCCATGTTTATCCCGCGCTGTTATCGGCTTTTTTATAGACATACCTTTATGGAAAACACGCCGGGTTTCCCACAGTTGTATGTGTGATGCGGATGTTACACAGATTTTCCACGTGGATTACACAGGAAATGGGGAAAACCCTCCCCTTTCGCTCTGTCTCGCCAGCACCTGCGATTTCTCACTTTTTGCTGTTGATGTTGGTGGTGATCTCCTTCACCTTTTCAGCAAAGGCGGGGTCGGAGCGCATTGTGCTCTCCACCTTGTCCAGAGAGTGCAGAATAGTGGAGTGGTCCCTGTCGCCGAACTCCTTGCCGATGTCGTTCAGGCTCATGGAGGTCATACGGCGGATGAGGTACATGGCGATCTGCCGCGCGGCCACCACATCTCGGCTACGGCTTTGTCCCCGCAGCGTCTCCTCGTCCACATGGAAGTAGCTGCATATGTATCCCACGATAATGGCAGGGGTGGGGGCAAAGTCGTTGCTCTTCTTCAGCATATCACGGATGGCCCGGCTGACGGTCTCCTCGTTGACCTGGTCGTCCAGCAGATCCCGATAGGCCAGTATCTTGTTCAGCGTGCCCTCGATCTGCCGCACGTTGGAGGTGATGTTCTCCGCGATGTAGTCCGTCACCTCGTTGGGCAGCTTCACGCCCAGCATGGCAGCCTTATTCTGCACGATGGCGAACCGTGTTTCAAAGTCCGGCGGTGCCACATCCACCATCAGGCCCCACTCGAACCGGGTCCGCAGCCGGTCCTCCAGCTGAGTGATCTCTTTTGGGGGACGGTCCGATGTCAGCACGATCTGCCGGCCGGACTCATACAGGGTGTTGAAGGTATGAAAGAACTCCTCCTGGGTCTGTATCTTGCCGGCGATGAATTGGATATCGTCCATCAGCAGGATATCCGTCTGCCGGTACTTTTCCCGGAACTCCGCATTGCGGTTCTCCCGGATGGAGGCAATCAGCTCATTGGTGAAGTCATCGCCCTTCACATAGACGATCCGTGCCTCTGGCCGCTTTTTACGCAGGGCGTTGGCGATAGCGTACAGCAGGTGCGTCTTGCCCAGTCCGCTGTCACCGTAGATAAACAGCGGATTGTAGTTCTCTCCGGGCTTCTCGGTCACCGCCTTGGCGGCGGCAAAGGCCAGCTTGTTCTGGGGTCCCACCACATACATCTCAAAGGTGAAGGCCTCCGACTCTGACAGATCACCCGGCCTGTCCGGCGCCACACCGTGGTAAGCCGCCAGCTGCTGATCGTCCAGAATTTTTACCTCCAGGTCCGTGGAGAACAGGTCCCGCAGCGCCGCCTTGATATGGGGCAGGAACCTGGCCTCGATGGTGCTTTTTTTAAAGGTATTGCTGCAATGGAGCACGAAGGCCGAGTCCTCCATCGTTACCACCGTTACCTCGTCGAACCAGGTGTTGATGGTGGTTTCGGACAGCTCATGGCTCAGCCGCTTGAGCACGCTGTCCCACAGGTCTTTCATGGAATTCAAGCAAAAGCTCCCCTTTCGGCGGAGGCTGTCTGTTTTCCTCCGCGGTAAAATGGCGGGGGGTATACCGCCGCAAAATATCCCACTACATTATAGCAGAAAACACGCCGGAAGTCTACACCTATTCTAAATATAAACTGCCGGCTTTTTCCCTGTTTTTCCCGCAAAAACGGGCGCTTGTGGGTAAATTTTTGTTGACAGTGCCCCCCTGTATCTGTATAATATACTCCGCGTGGTTGCACGCAGATGTGCAACAGGCGTGGAAATGTTTACTGCGGCGGTGAATATCTCACCGCTGTCGAGTAAGCGCGGGGCCTTGTTGTCCCGCCGGATAATCTTAAAAATGGAGGTGTCATGCAATGTTCCGTACCTATCAGCCCAAGAAGCGTCAGCGCTCCAAGGAGCACGGCTTCCGCAAGAGAATGGCCACCCGCAACGGCCGCAAGGTTCTGGCCCGTCGTCGTGCCAAGGGTCGTGCCCGTCTGACCCATTGAGGTCACGGAAGGTGCATCGCACATACAGATAAGCCCTGAGGGACGGAGGATCGAGATCCCCGTCCCTATCGGTGTATCTGGCGAGGCAAAACCAGTATAGCGAGGGAACACATGGACGCAAGAGTAACGGTGAAGCAAAACAGCGACTTCCGCCGCATCTACCGCAGGGGCCGGTCTGCCGTCTCCGGCGGCGTGGTGGTCTACTGCCTGAAGAACAGACAGGGAATGAGCCGCCTGGGCGTCACCGTCTCCACCAAGCTGGGCCACGCCGTGGTCCGCAACCGTGTCCGCCGCCGGTTTCGTGAGCTCTATCGCCTGCACAGGGCCGATATGCTCCCCGGCTGGGATATTATCATGGTGGGCCGTGTCCGTGCCGCCGAGCTGCCCTATCATAAGCTGGAAAAGCAATACCTCCGCTGCCTTGCAGAGCTGGGATTGCTGCGGGAGGATGTATGAAAAAGTTCCTTCTCTCCGCTATCCGCTTTTATCGCCGGGCCGTCTCGCCCCTGTTCCCGCCCCGCTGCCGCTATATCCCCACCTGCTCGCAGTACGCCCTTGAGGCGGTCGAGAAATACGGTGCGGCCAAGGGCGGCTGGCTGGCCTTCAAGCGTCTTATGCGGTGCCATCCCTTCCACCATCACAAGGGCGGCTGGTATGATCCGGTGCCCTGAACCCACCCCCTCAAAAAACTACGGAGGAATAAAAGCCTATGTTCGCACAACTCGGCTACTACATCTGTGTGCCGTTCGCGTGGCTCACCCGCCTGTTCTATACCTGGACGGGCTCTTACGGCGTCGCTCTGATCCTCTTCACCCTGATCGTCAAGCTGGTGCTGCTGCCCTTCCAGCTCAAGAGCAAGAAGAGTATGCTCCGCATGGGCCGCATGAACAGCAAGGTGCAGGAGATCCAGAAGAAATACGCCAATAACAAGGAGAGGCAGCAGCAGGAGATCGCGGACCTCTATGCCCGCGAGGGTGTCAACCCCATGTCCGGGTGCCTGTGGTCCTTCCTGCCCTTCCCCATCCTGATCGCCCTGTACTACATCATCCGCACACCTCTGCGCTACTTCATGTCCCTGTCCAACGAGGTCATCGCTAAGATCACCGAGCTGGCGGTGTCCCTGGGATATGTGTCCGGCGCCAGTGGTCAGGCCTCTGCTTATGACCAGATCTATCTGGCCAAGTTCATCCACGATAACTGGTCCAGCTTCGAGGGCAAATTCGATGGTCTTATCGACCTGAACTACAATTTCCTCAGCATGGACCTGTCCGCCGTGCCCAAGGATCTGTTCAGCCAGTTCCCCTCCGGCGGCTGGCCCGTCATCGGCATCATGCTCATGCCGCTGATCTCCGCCGCGCTGCAGTTCCTGATGACCCGCATCTCCATGAAGACCAACGGCAACAGCAACATGAACGGCTCCTCCAAGGCGATGCTCTATATGATGCCCCTGATGACGGTGTGGATGGGTTATATCCTCCCCGCCGCCCTGTGCGTCTACTGGATCGCCAACGCCGCCTTCTCCTGCATTCAGGAGCAGGTGCTGAACAAGCACTTCTCTAAGGTGCTGGACCGCGAGGAGACCGACAAGGAGCGCCAGAAGCGCGAGGCCCGCTACGCTAAAATGCAGGCTGCCCGTGAGAATTACAACCGTCAGCTGGAGCAGCAGGCCCAGTCCAAGGGAGGCAAGAAGCCCCAGCCCCAGCCCAAAAAGAAAAAGACCGGCGAGAGCACCACGGAAGCCGGCAAGGTGGGCAATCGTCCCTACGCACGGGGCCGCGCCTACCGCGAGGAACACTACGACGAATAAGGAGTTTTGTCTATGAGTTATATCGACGTAACGGGCAAGACTGAGGACGAGGCGCTGCGTAAAGGCCTTGAGCAGCTGGGCATGGACCGCGATGACGTGTCTGTCTCCATTCTGGAGCGTGCCAAGACCGGCTTCCTGGGCATCGGCGCCACCCCCGCCCGTATCCGTATCACCTATGGTCCCGAGGAGGCAGACGTTGCCGCCCCCGCCGAGGTGAAGATCATCCCCGAGACCCCTGCCGCCCCCAAAGCGGAGCCCAAGCCCGCCATCCCCGCTAAGCCGGCGGCGCCAAAGGCTGACAAGCCCCGTCAGGACCGTCAGAGCCGTCCCGACCGCAGCGACCGTCCCCGTCCCGAGAAGAAGGAGCGTCCTGCCCCTGTGGCCCCGGCCATCGATCTGCCCGAGTGTGACGACGATAACGCCAAGCGTATCATCGCCTTCGTCTCCGGTCTGCTCCAGCATATGGACAGCGCCGCCGAGGTCAAGGTCTACGAGGTGGAGAAGGGCCGCTACAAGGTCATTCTGGTGGGCGAGCGTCTGGGTCAGCTGATCGGCCATCGCGGCGAGACGCTGGATGCCATCCAGCAGCTGACCAATTATGCCATCAACACCGGCAGCGACAGCAAGCGTGTCCGCGTCCAGATGGATGCCGAGAACTACCGTGCCCGCCGTGAGCAGAGTCTGGAGAGCCTGGCCCGCAAGGTGGCGACCAAGGTACAGAAGTACCGCCGCAGTGTGACCCTGGAGCCCATGAATGCCTACGAGCGCCATGTGATCCACGCCGCCCTGCAGGATGTCCCCGGTGTCACCACTTACTCCGTGGGCACTGAGCCAAACCGCCGCGTGGTGGTCTCCTATGACCGCGCCCAGGCCCGATAACAGCAAAAAAAGAAAGCCCGAAAGGGCTTTCTTTTTTTGCGTTTATACGCCTGTTCCGTCAAAGGCCGGCGTGTAGGCCTCCTCGGCGGAGGTCCGTTCCTGCACGAAGCCGTCCTCAATGCCGCAGTTCCGCATATAGGTCACTGCCGCCCGGTACTCCGCCGCCGTCACCCGCCGCGCCAGTCGGCCCGTCATGCCAGCCGGCGGCGTATACTGGCTCATCAGCGATACCGCCACGTCACCGGGCGCGAAGGTCTCTGCGATCCAGTCCAGCACTTGCCGGGTGTTGTTCAGATACCCCGGCAGTACCAGGTGCCGCAGGATCACACCCTGTTTCATCAGTCCGTTCTCGTCGTACACCGGCCGTCCCACCTGACGGAACATCTCCCGTATGGCTCCGCAGGCCGCGGGAAAGTAGTCCTCCGCCCCAGAGAGTGCCTTAGCCAGCGCACCGTCGGCATATTTCAGGTCCGGTAGATATATGTCTACCTTTCCTTCCAGCTGCCGCAGCGTATCGACCTTTTCATACCCACCGCAGTTGTATACCACCGGTACCGGAAGCTTTGGCTCCAGGGCCGGCAGTATCCACGGCAGAAAGTGTGTGGGCGTCACCAGCTCAATGTTGTGGGCGCCCCGGGCGATCAGCTCGTCGAAAATCTCCCGCAGCCGCGCCGTGGAGATATCCTTTCCCTGACAACCGGCGGAAATACTGCCATTCTGGCAGAAGCAGCACCGCAGGGTACAGCCGGAGAAAAACACCGTTCCCGCGCCATTCGTGCCGGAGATGGGCGGCTCCTCCCACTGGTGCAGCATGGCCCGTGCCACCCGCGGTCCGGCGGGCATACCGCAGAATCCGCTGCCGTGCTCCGCAGTGCGCTCTGCCCCGCAGTTACGGGGACATAAGGTGCAGATCATACCTTGTGGATGTCAAAATCCGGGCCCAGGTCGCCAGCCATCCAGTGGCGGCGACACAGACCGATATACTTGTCGTTGGCACCCAGCACCACCTGTGCGCCCTCCTTTACCACATGGCCATTTTCGTCGAAACGGGCGTTAAAGGCCGCTTTTTTGCCGCACCAACAGATAGTTTTGACCTCCTCCAGCTTGTCCGCCAGCACCAGCAGATGGTAGCTGCCGGGGAACAGATCGCCCTTGAAATCGGCGCGGAGACCGTAGCAGATGACGGGGATGCTGCAGTCATCGACGAGGTGGACGAGATAATAGACCTCGTCTTTTGTCAGGAACTGGGCCTCGTCGATGATAATGCAGGCATAGGTCTGCAGTTCGGTTTCCGACATTTCGCGCATCTCATCGAAGTAGATGCAGGGGTGCTTCAGGCCGATGCGGGAATAGACCATGTGGTCGCCGTCACGGGTGTCCAGACGGGGCTTCACCAGCAGCGTCTCCTGGCCGCGCTCTTCGTAGTTGAACCGCGCCATCAGCGCGTTGGCCGTCTTACTGGAGCCCATGGCGCCGAACTTAAAATACAACTGTGCCATCCCTGTTTCTCCTTTATTTGCATACGATTTTATTTATTTTCCAACTTTTTGAAGGCGGTGGGCATGGGGTAGAGATCCCGGTCATCAGATGCCCAGACCCAGTCCGGAGGGCCGTCGCCAGCGACAATTAAGCGAAATACCGTCATATTCCAGCGGAGATGGGTAAAGATATGCCTGTCCGAAAAGCGCTTCTCCCAGGAAAGCGGCGTGAGTCCCCAGTCCAGAAGCTGTTGTGCCGCAAGGGTTTCCGTCAGCATCCCCTCGGTGTTGGGAAACTCCCACAGGCCGGAGAGCAGGCCCGTTTCCGGGCGGCGGCGCAGGGCTGTGCGGCCATCGGGGGTGGTCAGCAGAAAGACCGTCAGGTCCTTTTCCGGCTTGGCGGTATTTTTTTCCCGCACCGGCAGCCGGGACTGAAGCCCCGCAGCCTTTGCGGCACAAAGGCTTGCGGCGGGACAGCTTTCGCAGTTGGGATTTTTTGGCAAGCAGACTGCGGCACCCAGGTCCATCATGGCCTGGTTAAAATCGCCGGGGCGGTCGGTGGGCATGACGGCCGCCAGCGCATCGCGGACGTGCTGGCGTGTCCGCGGGTCAAGGACGTTATCGTCGCAGGAGGTCAGCCGTGCCGCGATACGCAGTACGTTGCCGTCAACGGCAGGAACGGCTTTATTAAAGGCGATGGAGAGTATCGCGCCCGCCGTATAGTCGCCGATTCCGGGGAGCTGTATCAGGTCGCTGTACGTGTCGGGGAGACAGCCGCCGTATTGGTCCACCATGACACGGGCGGAGCGCTGCAGGCTGCGGGCGCGGCTGTAATAGCCCAAGCCCTGCCACAGGGAGAGCAAGCGGTCTTCCGCTAATTCCGCCAGGGCGGGCACGTCCGGCGCGGCGGACATAAACCGCTCAAAATAGGGCAGCACCGCCTGTACCCGCGTCTGCTGGAGCATGATCTCCGACACCCAGGTGCGATAAGGCGTAACGATATCTCGCCAAGGGAGAGAACGCTTTTCCCGGTCGTACCAGGGCAGCAGGACTGCCGGCAGAGAGGCCAGCGGGACCGGTATTTTTTGGGAGCTTTGGTTGCTGTTTTTGTTACTCTTGTTTGCCATTTATTTTCAAATGCTGTTGTCTGATCGTTACTTTTTGCTGCTCTGTGGTAAAGGTATATTAAAGCGGGAGGCGTAGTGGCAGCGGCGGCAGAGGGCCTCGGCGGGCTCACGGCAGTCAAAGCCGCGGCGGATGCGCTGGGCCCGGGGCGTGTTGAGAATGTAGTCCAGGCTCTGGTGGAAAATGTTGCCCAGGGCCAGCCGGCCCTCGCTGTCCAGACAGCAGGGGATCACGGTGCCGTCGCACAGCACGCCCAGCTGGCGGCGCAGGCCGTAGCAGTACTGGGTGTCGTCGGGGCAGTCGTTGTTCTCGTCGCCGGGCCAGTAGAAGTGCTCGTCCTTCTGTATGTAGATGCGGGGGGCCAAGCGGCGGTTGTGGAGCATATCCTCGGGGAGGTGGGCGGTATTCTGCCCGGTGAGCTCGCCCAGGATGCGCTCGATCTCCGGGTTCAGGGCCTGGGGCATGCCGCTGTTCCACAGGCGCAGGGTGCAGTTGACCCCAGCGGCGGCCAGCTTCTGGCAGCTGCGGAGACAGCCGGTGACGTAGTCCTCCAGGGGCACGTTCAGGTGGTTGCCCTCGAAGGAATGGAGAGAGACGGCTACCTTATGCAGGGCGGGGCAGGCAAGCAGGATATCCAACTTTTTGGGCAGGAGCGTGCCGTTGGTGGTGATGCAGACACGGAAATCCAGCTGGGCGCAGGTATCCAAAATTTTCCCCAGCTCCGGGTGGAGCAGCGGCTCGCCCATAACGTGGAGGTAGATATACTGCGTGACAGCACGCAGCTTTTTGGCCGCCACCGCAAAGTCGTCGGTACGCATGGCCATCAGCGGCCGGTGGTGGCCGGCGCAGAAGTCGCAGTGGAGGTTGCAGAGGTTGGTGATCTCCACATAGGCGCGCTGAATGTTCATGGCAGAGCCCCCTTGTCCTTATCGTGTCGGGCAGGTGTGTCCGCCCGCACTGTGCTATGGCAACATTGTATCACATCGCGAGGCGTTTGAATAGGGAAAGTTTGCCGGGGCGGCTGGGGGGCGCGTATAAAATGTTTGGTACGTTTGGGATGATGAAAACCATGTATTTTTGAGAAAAATACCGTGTTTTTATCATATAATAGTTGCAATTTCTTATAGAATGTGGTACGGTATACGCAGAACGAAGTCACGCCCGCGAGGCGAATAAAACGGAACATCAGGAGGTACGTCCATGAAATACCCGAAGACCGGCAGTGAGGTCTATGTGAGCCTGAACCTGTCCAACACCATGCTCACCGGCATCGGCAAGGGCACCATTACCCGGGAGGAGGTCTCCGCCAGCTATCTGAAGCGGCTGTTTGCCGAGCACGGCGTCATCGTGTCCGCCAAGCCGGAGCAGCGCCGTCTGCTGGAGATCGTCAACGAGCGCTGCGATCTGGAGCTGGAGATCCCCGAGCAGCTGAAGCTGTTTCAGCTGTCCGAGGAGCACCGCCGGCTGGTGGTGATCGAGGTCACCGGTCTGCGCCGGAAGAACGGCTCCCTGCTGCCGGAGTACACGGAGGAGGAGTTCAACGAGGCCACGTTTGCGTTCGTGAAGTACTACGTGCAGGGCACCCACTACGACACGCTGGTGGAGGAGAACAAGAAGCTGAAATTCGAGCTGGAGCAGGAGCTGGAGTGGCGGAACCGCACGGACAACTGATGAGATACAAAAAGAGACGGCGAAGGCCGTCTCTTTTTTTGCGCCTGCGCGGGGGGCGCTGCCCCGGTGGCGAGTCGGTTTCCCCCTGACGGGGAGGCGGCCTCCGGCGGCCACATTTCTTTCTGCGAAGAAAGAAATGTGGAAAAGAAAGTCGCTTAGACCTACGGTCTAAGGACCCCTGGCGCGCTATGGGTTATGCAAAATTGGCGGTGCTGATCTCGCGGAATTGGTGCGGCGGGGGACGTTGTTGTCGGTTCAGGGATCGCTTGTACCGCTTGCGCCGCTGCCGCTGACAGCAGTGGGGGTAGGGGTTGGTGCGCTGATCGAGTGGCGATTATCAAATCGCGCCTTTGCCGACGCACGTCGGCAAAGGTAGGTGTGCCCGTTGGGCACGGAGTATAATTATTCCTTAGCCTACGACGCGGCAGAACGAATAATTTTTGCCGGAGTAACGGGCAGCGGCAGCGGAAAGCTGTGCTGGCACAGTCGGGGGAACGACAACGATCAGGAAAACGCCGGTTACGTGAGGGAAAGCGCGGGCGGCAGCGAACAGGCATAGCGCGCTGAGGAAGTGCAGAAACGCAGTTTCTGCCGGCGTTCTTTCCCCCATTTCTTCCGCTGTTGGAAGAAATGGGGCCGTTGGAGACAAAGAAAGCGCTCGCGCCGGGGCGCGAAATAGCCCGCTGCGCCGGCTGCGGGCGGGGGACGAAAAAAGGACCGGCGGGGCCGGTCCTTTTGCCTTCTTTTCGGCTGCACAGCTTACTGGGACTTGTTTTGCAGCTTTTGAAGCATGGCGGTGAATTCGGGCGGCAGGGGGCAGTGGAGCTCCACCGGTTCGCCGGTGCGGGGGTGGACGAAGCGCAGGCCGGTGGCGTGGAGGCACTGGCCGGTGAGGCCGGGGACCGGCTTTTTGGCGCCGTAGACCGTGTCGCCCAGGATGGGGTGGCCAATGTAGGCCATGTGGACGCGGATCTGGTGGGTGCGGCCGGTCTCCAGACGGCAGCGCAGGTGGGTGACGCCGGGGTAACGGGCGACGACCTCCCAGTGGGTGACGGCACGGCGGCCGGTGGGGACCACGGCCATCTTTTTCCGGTCGGCGCTGCTGCGGCCGATGGGGGCGTCCACAGTGCCGCTGTCCTGCTTCATATTGCCGGTCACCAGGCACTCGTAGGTGCGGGAGAGGGAGTGGTCCTTCAGCTGCGCGCTGAGGGCCAGGTGGGCGGCGTCGTTTTTGGCGGCGATGATGAGGCCGCTGGTATCGCGGTCGATGCGGTGGACGATGCCGGGGCGCTTTTCGCCGCCGATGCCGGAGAGACTGTCGCCGCAGTGGTGGAGCAGGGCGTTGACCAGGGTGCCGTCCGGGTGGCCGGGGGCCGGATGGACCACCAGGCCCGTGGGCTTGTTGACCACGATGACGTCGTCGTCCTCGTAGACCACGTCCAGGGGGATGTCCTGGGGGGGCAGGGCCGTCTCGCGGAGCTGGGGGACGTCCACGGTGACCGTCTCACCGCCGGAGAGGCGGGCGCTTTTGGCGGCGGGCTTGCCGTTGACACGGACGCGGCCCTCGGCGATCAGGCGGGCGGCCTGGGAACGGGTCAGCGCGCCGTCGGCGGAGAGGAAGGCGTCCAGGCGGACGCCGGCGTGTTCAGTTGCGGCTGTCAGCTCCCGCGTCATGGTCAGGCTCCTTTTTCGGCTTGTCGTATTTGTCGTAGAACCACAGGTAGTACACCGCGCCCAGCAGGACGCCGATGACCACGAAGATATCCGCCAGGTTGAAGATGGGGTAGGACATGAATTCCAGGTCAAACATATCCACCACGTAGCCGCGGCAGAGACGGTCGATCATGTTGCCTGCGCCACCGCCAAGCACCAGCATGGCGGCCGTCAGGCCCAGGGGGTGGCGGACGATCTTCTTTACCACCAGATAGACCACGGCGGCCATCAGGACGATGGTGACGGCGGCCAGAAGGCCGGTCTTGCCGGAAAAGCTGCTCCAGGCAGCGCCGGTGTTGTGCAGGCGGGTGAGCCGGACGATGCCCGGCAGCAGCGGGGCCGACTGGCCCACGTCCAGGTGGGAGGTGACCCACCACTTGAGAAGCTGGTCGCCGCCGATGCAGACGGCCAGCAGGATGACATACCACATAGTGTTTCCTCCGGGAGAATGTACTGCTGTTATGATAGACTATTTGGGCGGGGATTGCAACCGGAAAAGAAAAACGCCCCGAGGGGGGGCGCTGCGAGGGGCGGGAAAGGGGCGCCGGGAGGTCAGTCCTCCGGGAAGCCGGGCTTCATGCGGAAGGTGTAGGTGCCGTCAGCGCAGAGGGTATCCTGACTGTCGGTGACCCAGGCGTGCATGACCACCAGGGTGCGGCCCATGTGGATGGCCTGAGCGTGGCCGCAGAGGACGTCGCCCTGGGCGATGCCCAGGAAGCGGGTCTCGCAGTTCACCGTAAGGCCGCGGCTGCCCCGGGTGCAGGCGGCGGCACCGGCCACCTGGTCCAGCAGGGTGCAGTACACGCCGCCGTGGACGATGCCCAGGGGGTTCAGGTGGCGGGCGGTCAGGCGGACCTCGCCCTCGGCACCGCCGTCGGACAGGGATGTCAGGCGGATGCCGTTTTCCACATTGAAGCTGCCGGGGCGGTTGGCCCGGCGGAGGATGGTGTCAAAAAGGGCTTGTTGTTCTGCGTGGGTCATGCGGCGGCCTCCGTGGCGGTGTCGGCGGGGGTATCCTCCAGCTTGACCAGCTCGCCCAGGACCACATAGCGGTAATTGGCCGCCTCGTAGGAGCAGGTGCAGAGGGTCACGATCTGGCCGGAGGGGACGCCCTTGCCGGAGTAGAAGGTAGAATTATTGATGAAGCGCTGGAGCTGGTCGGCGGAGAGAGAGGTGCTGAACACCTCGTGGGTGCCGGGGACAACGATGCCGGCGAACAGGTCTACCCGGTACTTGCCGGCGTTGGTGTAGAGGAAAAAGTAGGGGTGGGCGTCGTAGTACCACTGCTGCTTATAGTTGGAGATGGAGGCGAACATGGAGCCGTCGGACATATGGTGGCCATAGAGCACGTTGTTGTGGCCGGAGAAGTCGCTGGGCACGCGGGCGTCCAGGAAGATGGTGCCGTATTCGCTGTAATTGCCGTACAGGTCGTGGTGGAGGTAATACTCGTTGTTGCCGTCGTAGGCGATGGGGTAGCTGATGGGGGTGCCGGGGCTGTAGATGTAGCCGATGATGTCGTTGTAGTGGCTCTGCCACCAGCTCAGGTCGATGCCCTTGGGGCCGGTCTGGCGCTCGATCTCCCGCTGGAGGTCGGCCCTAGTCTGGGCGATCATGGCGGCGGCGTCCGTCTCCGGGGTCATAGCAGCGGCCAGGTCCTCCACGGAGGGAAGGGCCTTCAGCAGGGCCACGGCCTGGGCCGGTGCGGCGGAGGAAACGGTTTTGGCCGCGGCGGTGGGGGCGGCGTCGGCGGCCAGCAGGTACAGCGGTACGCCGAGGACCAGCGCCAGCAGCGCGGCGAGGATGCGGTTTTTCATGGGGTTCTCCCTCTCTGTCTCTATTTGGGAACACAACAGCAATATTATACGCGTACAGGCGGGCAAGCGTCAAGTTATTGAGAGGAAAAAACATCAAGAGGGGTTGATTTTATACACGATTTGACAAAAAGATGCCTGCGGTGTATACTGCGTCACAAGGACGCTGCAATAAACGGCAGGCGGTCAGTCACAGCCCCGAAAGGGGGTGACGCCATGTTTTTCGTACTTACGATCCATGTCTTAGGTCATTCGATCTCGATACGGGTCCAGAAGCTGAAAAGCAGAAACCGCCACCCGGCACGGTGACGGTTTCTAAGCTTCTTTAGATTCCTTAACCACAGGGGTTGACCGCTTGTCGCAGCGTCCCCCTGCTTTTATTATATCCATATCCCGTTGTTTGTCAAGGGGCGGCCAGCGTTGCCCACCGATGCAAAAAAGAGACAGCCGCAAGGCTGTCTCTTTTTGTGCTGTGAGGAGATACGGCTTATTTGTCGTACATATCGATGAGCTTGAGCAGATGCTCGTAGCGGGCCTTGGCCTCGTCCTCGTTGCGCTTGAACAGCACGTCCGCACGCTCGGGGAATTCGCGGGTCAGGCGGGAGTAGCGGGCCTCGTTCATCAGGAACTCCTGATAGCCGCCGGCAGGGGCCTTGGAGTCCAGGGTGAACTTCTTGTCGCCGCCGTCGGGATTGTAGCGGAACAGGTTCCAGTAGCCGCAGTCCACAGCCTTCTTCATTTCCTTCTGGCAGTTCATCATGCCGCCCTTGATGGAGTGCATCTCGCAGGGGCTGTAGCCGATGATCAGGGACGGGCCGTGATAGGCCTCGGCCTCGGTGATGGCCTTGATGGTCTGGGCGGGGTTGGCACCCATGGCCACCTGGGCCACGTACACATAGCCGTACTGCATGGCGATCTCGGAGAGGCTCTTCTTCTTGACCTCCTTACCGGCGGCGGCGAACTGGGCCACCTGACCGATGTTGGACGCCTTGGAGGCCTGTCCGCCGGTGTTGGAGTATACCTCGGTGTCGAATACGAAGATGTTGACATCCTGCTTGGAGGCGATGACGTGGTCCAGACCGCCGTAGCCGATATCGTAGGCCCAACCGTCGCCGCCGAAGATCCACATGGACTTCTTGGCCAGGTATTCCTTCTTGCTGAGGATATCAGCGGCCAGCGTGCAGGCGGCGCAGTCGCACAGCAGGGCGCCCTTGGCCTTCAGCTCGGCGGCGTGCGCGGCGAGCTGAGGCATGGCGGCCAGCTCCTCCACGGTGCAGATGCTCTCCTCCAGGGCCTTGACGTAGGCCTTGGCGGGCTCGGCGTTGGCGGTGCCGTCGTTCATGGTGTCCAGCCACGCCTGTGCGGCGGCCTTCAGCTCGGGACGCGCCCACTCCACAGCGATCAGCTGGCGGGTCTCGTCGGCCAGATCCTCGCGGATCTTGTTCTGGCCGGTGAACATACCCAGGCCGTGCTCGGCGTTATCCTCGAACAGGGAGTTGCACCAGGCGGGACCGTGGCCGGCCTTGTTGGTGCAGTAGGGAGACGTAGCCGCGGGACCGCCCCAGATGGAGGAGCAGCCGGTGGCGTTGGAGATATACATATGGTCGCCGAACAGCTGGGTGACGAGACGGGCGTAGCTGGTCTCGGCGCAGCCGGCGCAGGAGCCGGAGAACTCCAGCATGGGCTGCTTGAACTGGCTGCCCTTGACGGTGTTGTCCTGCATATCCTTCTTCTCGGACACCTCGGCCACGCAGTAGTCGAACACGTCCTGCTGGGGCAGCTCGCCCTCCTGGGCGACCATGGACAGGGCGTTCACCGGGCAGGCGCCGATGCAGACGCCGCAGCCCATGCAGTCCAGCGGGCTGATGGCCATGGTGAACTGATAGGTGCCCTTGCCCTTGCCGGCCTTGACATCCACGATCTTGGCAGCCTTGGGGGCCTTGGCGGCCTCGTCAGCGGTGAGGGCGAAGGGACGGATGGTGGCGTGGGGGCAGACGTAGGCGCACTGGTTGCACTGGATGCACTTCTCGGCGTCCCAGGTGGGGACGGAGACGGCCACGCCGCGCTTCTCGTAGGCGGCGGCGCCCAGCTCGAACTGGCCGTCCACATGATCCACGAAGGCGGAGACGGGCAGGCTGTCGCCGTCCATCTTGCCCACGGGCTCCAGGATATCCTTGACCATCTTCACCAGCTCGGGCTTGCCCTTGAGCTCCTTGGCGGGCTTGGTATCCACGGCGTTGGCCCAGTCGGCGGGCACGTCGATCTTCTTATAGGCGGTGGCGCCCAGATCGATGGCCTTGTAGTTCATGTCCACGATGTCCTGGCCCTTCTTCAGGTAGGAGGCCTTGGCCTTCTCCTTCATGTAGGTGATGGCCTCCTCCTCGGGCATGACCTTGGCCAGAGAGAAGAACGCGGACTGGAGGATGGTGTTGTTGCGCTTGCCCATGCCGATCTCGATGGCCAGGTCAATGGCATCGATGGTGTAGAGCTGGATGTTGTTCTGGGCGATATAGCGCTTGGAGGCGGCGTCCATGTGGTGGTTCAGCTCGTCGAAGTCCCACTGGCAGTTGATCATGTAGACACCGCCGGGCTTGACATCCTGCACCATCTTGAAGCCCTTGGTCACGTAGCTGGGGTTGTGGCAGGCCACGAAGTCAGCCTTGTTGATATAGTACGGGCTGCGGATGGGGTGATCGCCGAAGCGCAGGTGGCTGATGGTCACGCCGCCGGTCTTCTTGGAGTCGTACTGGAAGTACGCCTGGACGTACTTGCCGGTGTGGTCGCCGATGATCTTGATGGAGTTCTTGTTGGCGCCGACCGTACCGTCGCCGCCCAGACCCCAGAACTTGCACTCGATGGTGCCGGGGGCCGCGGTGTTGGGACAGTTCTTATCCTCGGGCAGGGACAGGTTGGTGACGTCGTCCACGATGCCGATGGTGAACTGGCGCTTCATCTCGTCCTTCTTCAGCTCGTTATACACGGCGAACACGGAGGCGGGAGGCGTGTCCTTGCTGCCCAGGCCGTAACGGCCGCCGATGACCTTGATGTCGTTCCAGCCGGCGTTGGCCAGGGCGGTGACAACGTCCTGATACAGAGGCTCGCCCTGAGAGCCGGGCTCCTTGGTGCGGTCCAGCACGGCGATCTTCTGCACGGAGGCGGGCAGGGCCTCGATGAGCTTCTCGGCGGCGAAGGGGCGGAACAGACGGACCTTGACCAGGCCCACCTTCTCGCCGTGGGCGTTCAGGTAGTCGATGACCTCCTCGGCCACGTCGCAGATGGAGCCCATGGCCACGATGACGCGGTCAGCGTCGGCGGCGCCGTAGTAGTTGAACAGCTTGTAGTCGGTGCCCAGCTTGGCGTTGATCTTGTCCATGTACTTCTCCACCACGGCGGGCAGGGCGGTGTAGTAGCTGTTGCAGGCCTCGCGGTGCTGGAAGAAGATGTCGCCGTTCTCGTGGCTGCCGCGCATATGGGGATGCTCGGGGTTCAGGGCGTGGCGGCGGAACTCGGCCACGGCGTCCATGTCGCACATATCCTTCAGATCCTCGTAGTCCCAGACAGCGATCTTCTGGATCTCGTGGGAGGTGCGGAAGCCGTCGAAGAAGTTGATGAAGGGGACCTTGCCCTCCAGCGCGGCCAGATGGGCCACGGGGGACAGATCCATGACCTCCTGGACGTTGCCCTCGCACAGCATGGCGAAGCCGGTCTGGCGGCAGGCCATGACGTCGGAGTGGTCGCCGAAAATGTTTAGCGCTTGGGTGGACACGGTACGGGCGGACACGTGGAACACGCAGGGCAGCTGCTCAGCCGCGATCTTGTACATATTGGGGATCATCAGCAGCAGGCCCTGGGACGCGGTGTACGTGGTGGTCAGGGCACCGGCGCCCAGAGAGCCGTGGACAGCACCGGCGGCACCGGCCTCGGACTGCATCTCGACGACCTTGACCTTGGTGCCGAAGATGTTTTTCAGACCGTTGGCGCTCCACTGGTCCACGAAGTCCGCCATGGGGCTGGACGGGGTGATGGGGTAGATGGCTGCGACCTCGGAGAACGCGTAGGAAACGTGCGCCGCGGCGTTATTGCCATCCATGGACTTCATTTTTCTTACCATAATGAGCCTCCTTACATTATATACTTCCGTACCGCCAGAAGGGCGCAAAGACCCCTTTGTACGGAATGTTAGGCACCGTCATAGTAGCACAAAAAATCCGGGATGTAAACCCATATTTTCGTGATTTGTGCCACGATAAAACTTTTTTAGCGCCATGCACAAAAATTCTCACGGCGGCGGGACAGGTTCATGCACTCCGCGCAAAAGGCAGGGGACTTTTTTGGAAAAAGTGGCTGTTCACGGCGGAAATTTTGTGGTAAAATGTAGGGTACTATAAAATTAGTGTAAAGGGGGCGCTGTCCATGATGGTGACGGTACGGTCGCTGGGCCTGACGGGCATCACCGGCTATGAGGTGTCGGTGGAGTGCTTTCTGTCCGGCGGACTGCCGGGGTTCGACGTGGTGGGCCTGCCGGACGCGGCGGTGAAGGAGTCGCGGGAGCGCGTTCGGGCGGCGGTGAAAAACTGCGGGGCCAAGTTCCCCGTCAGCCGCATCACGGTCAATCTGGCTCCGGCGCGGGTGCGGAAGGAGGGCACGGTGTACGACCTGCCCATCCTGCTGGGCATTCTGGCCGCGGCGGAGGAGATATCTCCCCTGCCCCAGGGCGCGGCGTTTTTGGGCGAGCTGAGCCTCTCCGGCGCGCTGCGGCCGGTGACGGGCGTGCTGCCCATGGCGCTGACGGCGGCGCGGCTGGGCATCGATACGCTGTATGTGCCCGAGGCCAACGCCGCCGAGGCTACCCTGGCCGACGGGCTGACCGTGTACGGTGTGACGGACGTGGGACAGCTCATCGCCCACCTGAAGGGCGAGCAGGTCATGACGCCGGCGCCCCGGTGGACACCGGGACATCAGGACCGGCCCCTGCCGGATTTTGCCGACGTGATGGGACAGGAGAATGTGAAGCGGGCGCTGGAGATCGCCGCCGCCGGCGGCCACAATGTGCTGCTGGTGGGCTCGCCCGGCGCGGGCAAGTCCATGCTGGCCCGGCGGCTGCCGTCCATCCTGCCGGACATGACCCGGGCGGAGGCCCTGCAGACCACGGAGATCTATTCCGTGGCGGGCATGACCGACCCGCGGCACCCGCTGGTGGATACGCGGCCCTTCCGCAGCCCCCACCACACGGCGTCCACCGTGTCGCTCTCCGGCGGCGGGGGGATACCCCGGCCGGGAGAGATATCCCTGGCCCACAACGGCGTGCTGTTTCTGGACGAGCTGCCGGAGTTCAGCAAGGCGGCGCTGGAGACACTGCGCCAGCCGCTGGAGGACGGCTTTGTGACCATCACCCGGGCCTCCGGCTCCCTGACGCTGCCCAGCCGCTTCATGCTGGTGTGCGCCATGAACCCCTGCCGCTGCGGCTGGTACGGCCACCCCTCCGGACGCTGCACCTGTTCACCCCAGCAGGTGGAGCAGTATATGCAGCGCATCTCCGGCCCGCTGCTGGATCGGATCGATATGCACATCGATGTGCCGTCGGTGGAGTATGAGGCCATGCGCCGCAAGGAGCAGCCGGAGCCGTCATCGGCCATCCGGGAACGGGTCAACGCCGCCCGCGAGGTGCAGAAAAAGCGCTTTTCGGGGACGGAGGTGTCCTGCAACGCTTACATGACCCCCGCCATGATCGGGCAGTACTGTGCGCTGGACGCCGCCGGCGAAAAGCTCATGCAGGGTGCCTTTGAGCGCCTGGGCCTGACGGCCCGCAGCCACGACCGCATACTGCGTATGGCCCGCACCATCGCCGACCTGGAGGGCAGCGAGCACATCGAGGCGGCACATCTTGCCGAGGCCATACAGTATCGCAGCAGCAGTACACTGAAATGACGGCGGGATCTTTTCCGCCCTGCCATCGTCAAGCCTCCTCGGCGTATACCTGATACGCCGTTGTCAGCTTGCCATCGGCAGGACGAAAAATCTCGCCGCCGTGGCGGGATACATTTCCGCCCTGCCTGCGTCAGACCTCCTCGACGTACACCCGGTACGCCGTCGTCGGTCTGCCATCGGCGGGACAAAAAATCTCACCGCCGTGGCGGGATACATTTCCGCTCTGCCTGCGTCAAGTGATGAGCCGCAGGGTGCCGGAGAGAACTACACAAACAAGGAGAGAACCATATGCACGAGATCATTCTGTGCAAGCTGGGCGAGGTGGTCCTGAAGGGCCTGAACCGCCGCAGCTTTGAGATGAAGCTGATGAGCAACATCCGCCGCCGCACCCAGCGGTTCGGCAAGTGGAAGATATATTCCCGCCAGTCCACTATCTATGTGGAGCCGGCGGAGGAGACCTGCGACATCGCCGGGGCTTACGCTGCCTGCAAGCAGGTGTTCGGCATCATCGCCATCACCCGGGCGCTGCCCTGCGAGAAGAGCAAGGAGGCTATTTTCGACACGGCCAGGACCTATCTGGGCGGTGCGCTGACCGCGGCCAAGAGCTTCAAGGTGGAGAGCAAGCGGGCGGACAAGTCCTTCCCCATGGGCTCCATCCAGCTGAGCCAGTGGGTGGGCGGCGCGCTCCATGACGCCTTCCCCCATCTGACGGTGGACGTACACCACCCGGAGCTGACGGTGTACATCGAGGTACGGGAGGACGCGGCCTACGTCCACGGACCCGCCGAGAGCGCCGCGGGCGGTCTGCCCCTGGGTATGGGCGGCCACGCGGTGAGCCTGCTGTCCGGCGGTATCGACAGCCCCGTGGCCAGCTATATGATCGCCAAGCGGGGCGTACAGCTGGAGATGATCCACTTCGCCTCTCCGCCCTATACCGGCGAGCTGGCCCGGGAGAAGGTGCTGAAGCTGGCGGAGGAGCTGACCCCCTGGTGCGGCCGGCTGGCGGTGTTCATCATCCCCTTTACCGAAATTCAGGAGGAGATACGCCGCAAGTGCCCGGAGGATCACTTTACCCTGATCATGCGGCGGTTCATGATGCGCCTGGCCAATATGCTGGCGCTGGAGCTGCGGTGCCGCGCCCTGGTCACCGGAGAAAATCTGGGTCAGGTGGCCAGCCAGACCATGCAGGCGCTGGCCGTCAGCGAGGACGTGACCACCATGCCGGTGCTGCGGCCCCTGATCGGCATGGACAAGGAGGAGATCGTGAAGATCGCCCGCCATATCGGCACCTTCGACACGTCCATCCTGCCCTATGAGGACTGCTGCACCGTGTTCACGCCCCGGCACCCCAAGACGAAGCCCAGCGTGGAGGAGACGCGGGAGTACGAAAGCGCGCTGGATGTGGAGGGCCTGTGCCAGCGGGCCATGGCCGGACGCGAGATGATCCGGATCAAACCTACGCTATAAGGAGGCGCGTCTATGCCCCGTACCGCGGAGATCATTGCCGTGGGCAGCGAGCTGCTGACCGGCGGCGTGACCAATACGAATGCCGCGTTCCTCTCCCGGCTGCTGACTGCCGCCGGCGTGGAGGTGCTGTACCACACCACTGTGGACGACGACGCGGCGCGGCTGGAAAAGGCCGTGGCCATCGCAAGGGGACGGGCAGAGCTGCTGGTGTTCACCGGCGGGCTTGGCCCCACCTACGACGATATGACGAAAACGGCGGTGTGCGCCGCGCTGGACACGCCGCTGGTGCTCCACCCGGAGGTGGTGGAGGATATGCGGCGGTATTTCGACCGGGTATTCCGCCGGGAGATGCCGGAATGCGATATGCAGCAGGCCTATCTGCCGGAGGGGTGCACCGTGTTCCGCAATCCGGTGGGCACGGCCCCGGGGTGCGTGTTCACCGCCGGGAAGACCACGGCAGCGCTGCTGCCCGGCGTGCCCCATGAGTGCCGCTATATGGCCGAGCACTGCCTGCTGCCCTGGCTGGAGCAGGTCCGGGGACAGACGGTGCGGTCCCACACGCTGCATATCTTCGGCCTGACGGAGCCGCAGGTGCAGGAGCTGCTGGGCGACCTGCTGCGGCGGGAGGCGGACATGACGCTGGCACCCTATGCCAAGCCGGGCGAGGTGATGCTGCAGCTGTCCGCCCGCGGGGCGGACGAGCGTGCCTGTGAGGCGCGGATGGCGCCGGTGCTGGCGGAGGTAAGGGCCCGGCTGGGCGCGTATCTCTACGGCGTGGATGTGTCCGGGCTGGAGGAGACGGTACTGACGCTGTGCCGGGAACGGGGACTGACGCTGGCGGCGGCGGAGAGCTGTACCGGCGGACTGATCGCCAAGCGGCTGACGGATATCCCCGGCGCGTCGCAGGTCTTTCTGGGCGGCGTAGTCAGCTATACGAACCATGTGAAGCAGCAGGTACTGCGTGTGCCGGAGAATTTGCTGGCGCGCTGCGGCGCGGTGTCGGCGGAGGTGGCCCGGGCCATGGCCCTGGGCGTCCGGGTGCTGACAGGCGCGGACCTGGCGGTGTCCGTCACCGGACTGGCCGGTCCCGACGGGGACGACCGGGGAAACCCGGTGGGCACCGTGTTCGTGGGGCTTTCCGCGCCGGAGGGCGTGACCGTGCGGCATCTGACCCTGGGCGGCGACCGGGAGCGCATCCGGACGCTGTCTGCCCACCACGCTTTTGATATGCTGCGGCGTTATCTTACCAATCTACCGACAGAAGGAGAATAAAACCATGGCAAAGAACAGCTACAAGGCCAACGTGAACCAGTACGCCAACCAGGAGGAGGCCATCCGCAAGGCCAAGGGCAACCCCAATAAGAATATCCATTCCAAGAAGAAGAACAGCAACTACGGCGGGTACACCACCGGCGCGTACATGGCCCAGAAGGTGGCCGAGAAGGTGAACCAGCAGGAGAAGGTGAAGCTGCCCACCTGGCTGAATGTGACGCTGATCGCGGAGTTTGCCGTGGTGCTGGTGATCCTGATCCTGCGCCTGACAGCCTTCAAGGACAGCGCGGTGATGACCCACCTGTCCTCCCTGACGCTGGGCATCACCTGCGGCACGCTGTTCTATATCCGCAAGTACAAGCACACGAAGAAAACCAGCGCCATGTACAGTATCATCACCATTCTGCTGGTGGTCATGTGCCTGCTGTACACCACCTTCGGCATTCTGGGCCTGCTGGGCTTTTTGGGCTGAGCGCCCCGCGCCGTAAGGCGCAGACTTCCCGGAGGGAGAAAGGAGCCGAGCTATGGCTGAGCTGACACCCATGATGCGGCAGTATATGGAGGAGAAGGAGAAGCACCCCGACTCCCTGCTGTTTTTCCGGTTGGGTGATTTTTACGAGATGTTCGGGCCGGATGCCCGGACGGCGTCGAGGGAGCTGGACCTGGCCCTGACCACCAGGGACAAGGACAAGAGCAAGTCCGACGAGGAGCGCATCCCCATGTGCGGCGTGCCGTATCACTCCGCCGAGGGGTATATCGCGCGGCTGATCGCCAAGGGGTACAAGGTGTCCATCTGCGAGCAGATGGAGGACCCGGCTCTGGCCAAGGGGCTGGTGAAGCGGGAGATCATCCGTACCGTCACCCCCGGCACGGTGCTGGACGAGGCATGCCTGGACGCGGGACGCAGCAACTATCTGTGCGGCGTGTATCTGACAGACACGGCGGCGGGACTGTGCGCGGCGGACATCTCCACCGGGCAGGCCCAGGTGACGGCGTTCACCGGGGCGCAGCGGTTGACGGGGCTGATCAACGAGCTGGGGCGCTTCGCCCCGGCGGAGGCGGTGATGAACGCCGCGGCCTATGACGACCCGGTGCTGACCGCCGCGCTGGAGGAGCGCTTTTCCTGCCGGCGGGAGAGGCTGGCGGAGGGACGGTTCGACGTGTCGGACGCGGAGAAGAAGGTGCGGCTGCAATTCGGCGAGGCGGCGCTGCGGGACCTGCCCCGGAATGAGAGCGCACCGCTGCTGGCTCTGGGCGGACTGCTGACGTATCTCTACGAGACGCAGAAGACCGACGTGAAGCAGCTGGACAAGCTGGAGTGGTACCGGACGGGACAGTTCATGGAGCTGGACCTGACGGCCCGGCGCAATCTGGAGCTGACGGAGACGCTGCGGGGCAAGGAGAAGAAGGGCAGCCTGCTGTGGGTGCTGGATAAGACCAAGACGCCCATGGGCGCGCGGAACCTGCGGATGTGGCTGCAGCAGCCGCTGGTGAACGTGGCGGCTATCGACCGGCGGCTGAATGCCGTGGCGGCGCTGACGGACAACACCGTGGGCCGCCAGGAGCTGCGGCTGGCCCTGACCGGCATGGGCGACATGGAACGGCTGATGAGCCGGATCGTCTACGGCACCGCCGGGGCCAGGGACCTGGTGAACCTGCGGGCGGCGCTGGAGCACCTGCCGGAGATCAAGCGGTGCCTGACGCCGTTCCGGACAGGGGCACTGGGAAAGCTGGACGAGCAGCTGGAGACGCTGGAGGACATCAGCGGGCGCATTGCCGCCGTGCTGGTGGACGAGCCGCCGTTCTCCGTCCGGGAGGGCGGCATGATCCGCGAGGGCTATGACGATGAGGTGGACCGGCTGCGGGGGATACTCTCCGGCGGCAAGGGGTTTATCGCGCAGCTGGAGGCCCGGGAGAAGGAGAAGACCGGCATCCGTACCCTGAAGGTGGGGTACAACAAGGTGTTCGGGTACTATATCGAGGTGAGCAACTCCTTTAAGGACCAGGTGCCGGCAGACTACATACGCAAGCAGACGCTGGTGAACGGCGAGCGCTATATCACCCAGGAGCTGAAGGACCTGGAGCACGAGGTGCTCACCGCCCATGACCGGGACGCGGCGCTGGAATACGACCTGTTCGCCGCGCTGCGGACAGAGGCGGCGGGACAGGTGACGCGGGTGCAGCTGGCGGCATCGCTGATCGCGCAGCTGGACACGCTGTGCGCCTTCGCCGAGGTGGCGGCCCAGAACCACTACTGCCGGCCGGAGGTGGACGAGTCCGGGGTCATCGAGATCACGGCGGGACGCCATCCGGTGGTGGAAAAGGTGCGGGGCGACGCGTTCTTTGTGCCCAACGACACCCACATGGGCGCAAAGGAGGACCGGGTGGCCATCATCACCGGTCCCAACATGGCCGGTAAGTCCACCTATATGCGCCAGGTGGCGCTGATCGTGCTGATGGCCCAGGTGGGGTGCTTTGTCCCCGCCCAGCGGGCGCACATCGGCGTGGTGGACCGCATTTTCACCCGCATCGGCGCCAGCGACGACCTGGCGGCGGGACAGTCTACCTTCATGGTGGAGATGACCGAGGTGTCGGAGCTGCTTCGCTGCGCCACGAAGAACAGCCTGCTCATTCTGGATGAGATCGGCCGGGGTACGTCTACATTCGACGGAATGTCCATTGCCCGGGCGGTGCTGGAGCACTGCGCCGGGAAGCTGAAGGCCAAGACGCTGTTCGCCACCCATTATCATGAGCTGACCACGCTGGAGCAGGAGCTGCCCAACGTGCGGAACTACAACGTGGCCGTCCACGCCCGGGGCGAGGATATCGTCTTTCTGCGGAAGATCGTCCCCGGCGGTGCGGACCGGAGCTACGGCATCGAGGTAGCCAAGCTGGCGGGCCTGCCGGACACGGTGCTCAAGCGGGCGCGGGAGATCTTGCGGGAGCTGGAGAGCCAGCCCCGGCAGCCCCACACCCCGGCGGCGCGGGAGGACCAGGTATCCCTGGAGGGCATGGCCGAGGGCGCCGTGGCGGATATCATCCGCCGGACGCAGGTAGACGCGCTGAGCCCCCTGGAGGCGCTGAACCTGCTGTATGAACTGAAGAGCAAGCTGCAATAGAAAAGGAGTGAATACCATGCCGCAGATACAACAACTGCCTGCCCATATCGCCGATCTCATCGCTGCCGGCGAGGTGGTGGAGCGTCCCGCCAGCGTGTGCAAGGAGCTGCTGGAGAACGCTTTGGACGCCGGGGCGTCCGCCGTATCCGTGGAGCTGGAGCACGGCGGCATGACGTATCTGCGGGTGACGGACAACGGCTGCGGCATCGCGCCGGAGCAGCTGCCTACCGCGTTTCTGCGCCACGCCACCAGCAAGCTGCGCCGGGCGGAGGACCTGGCGGCTATCGGGACGCTGGGTTTCCGGGGCGAGGCGCTGGCGGCCATCGCCGCCGTGTCACGGCTGGATATTTTCTCCCGTGCGCGGGGCGCCGACAGCGGCGCGTCCCTGCATCTGGAGGGCGGCGTACCCGGTGAGGTCACGGCCGCCGGGTGCCCGGAGGGCACCACCGTGTGTGTGCGGGACCTGTTCTACAACACCCCGGCGCGAATGAAATTCATGAAAAAGGACAGTGCCGAGGGCGCGGCGGCTGCCGCTGTGGTGACACAGCTGGCGCTCAGCCACCCGGAGGTGTCCTTCAAGCTGCTGCGGGATGGGCAGGAGGTGCTGCACACCCCCGGCGACGGGCAGCTGCTGTCGGCGATCTACGCTGCCCTGGGCCGGGATTTTGCCAAAAGTCTGCTGGAGGTGGACGGCGGCAGCGGCGATGTGCGGGCCAGCGGCTTTGTGAGCAGTCCCGCCGCGGGGCACGGCACCCGGGCGCGGCAGCTGTTCTTTGTCAACGGGCGGCTGGTGAAGAGCCAGCTGCTGACCGCCGCCGTGGAGGAGGCCTATCGCAACCGGCTGCTGAAGGGGAAGTTCCCCGCCTGTGTGCTGCACATCACGCTGCCGGTGAACGAGGTGGACGTGAACGTCCACCCGGCCAAGACGGTGGTGAAATTCGCTGCCGAGAAAGCGGTGTTCGACGCGGTGCACTACACCGTGAAAGACGCGCTGGACGGCGAGGGGCGGCCAAAAGCGGCGGAAAAGCCCTTCTATCAGACCATGACGGCACAGGAATTCCTGAAACGGCCGAACGCGCCAAAGCCTTCGCAGGCGGTGACGCTGCCCATGGGGAAGACCATCGGCTCGGCACCCGCAAGGCCGGCGACTACGGAGCCGGTCAGACCCGCGCCCGCTCCCGCCCCGGTCACGCCGGTGATGACGGTGCACGACGTGGTGTGCCAGCCGGACAAGCCGTTCACGGCACCGGCCGCGCCGGGCGTGGTGTATCACATCACACCGCCGGAGGTCCGCACACCGGCGGAGGAAACGGCGGAACGACCGGAGACGACGCCCTCCCCTGCCCCGGCCGCGGAGCCGGAACAGCAGGAGATCGCCATGCCGGAGGGCCCCGCCGCGGCGGAGCAGCCCTGGCGCGTGGCGGGCGAGGTGCTGAAGACGTATATCATCTGCGAGGACGCGGAACGGAACGTGTGGCTCATTGACAAGCACGCCGCCCATGAGAGGATGCGGTTCGACGCGCTGAAGGCGCGCACGGAGCCGCCCATGCGGCAGCTGCTGCTGACGCCGGCGGCGGTGACGCTGGCGGCGGAGGAATACACCGCCGTGCTGGAGGATCTGGAGCTGCTGGCGGACTGCGGATTCCTGTGCGAGGATTTCGGCGACGGCACGGTGCTGGTGCGGGAGGTGCCCGACGATGTGCGGGCCGAGGACGCCGCCGCCACGCTGGAGGAGCTGGCGCAGAAGCTGCGCCTGCACAGTGCGGACAGGGCGGCCCTGCGGGACGAGGTGCTGCACACCGTGGCCTGCAAGAGCGCCATCAAGGCCGGCATGACCAGCGATCCGGCGGAGCTGCGGGCGCTGGCGGCGCAGGTGCAGTCCGGCGCGGTGCGCTATTGCCCCCACGGGCGGCCCGTGGCGGTGAAGCTTAGCGAATACGAGATCGAAAAAATGTTCAAACGGGCGTAAAGCCGCGTCTCTTCCGTTCTGCCATCGCCGGGTCGGCTTGCTGTACACAAAGTACAGCGGCACCGTCCCGTCATCGGCAGAACGAAAAATCCACGACTTTACAGGCCATAACGGCGCTGCGGCGCTTTCCAAAACGGATCGAGGTGAGGACATGGTCAACAAGGTCGTCTGCGTCGTAGGGCCCACGGCCTGCGGCAAGACGAAGATGGGTGTGGCGCTGGCCAAGCGCTTCGGTGGCGAGGTGGTGTCCGTGGACTCCATGCAGATATACCGGGGCATGACCGTCGGCACCGCCGCCCCCACGGCGGAGGAGATGGAGGGCGTGCTCCACCACATGGTGGCCGTGGCGGACCCGGCGGAGAGCTGGTCCGTGGCCCGGTACGTCCGGGAGGCGGACGCGTGTGTGCAGGACATCCTGCGGCGGGGAAAGCGGCCGGTGCTGGTGGGGGGCACGGGGCTGTATCTGGACGCGCTGGTACGGGGGCAGGACTTTGCCGCCGGCAGCCAGGGCGGGGAGATACGCCGGGAATTGCAGGAAAAGCTGGCGAAGGACGGCGCGGGGGCGCTGCTGGAGGCGCTGCGGGCTGTGGACCCGGAGAGCGCGGCGCGGCTGTACCTGCGGGACGAAAAGCGCATCGTCCGGGCGCTGGAGGTCTATTACGAGACGGGGGAGACTATCGGGGCGCACGACAGAAAAAGCCGGGAGATACCGCCCCGGTACGACGCGGCGTACATCGGCCTGGCCTTCCGGGACCGGGAGGACATGAAGGAGCGCATCGACCGGCGGGTGGATGCGATGGTGGCACAGGGGCTTTTGCAGGAGGTGGAGACACTGCTGCAAAGCGGCCTGCCCCGGGACGCCACGGCCCTGCAGGCCATCGGGTACAAGCAGTTTCTGGCGGTGGCCGAGGGCCGCACCACCACGGCCGAGGCCATCGCGGAGGTGAAGCTGCGGTCACGGCAGTACGCCAAGCGGCAGCTGACCTGGCTGCGGCGCAACGAGGCCATCCACTGGATATTATGGGAAAAAACGCCGGATTTTTCGGCGGGGTTACAAAATGCGACAGAATTCCTCCTGTCCGCCGGGGTATGCTGATAGCGGCGGGCGGAGGCAGATATTGTGCATATCGTCCGTACAGACATACAAGGAGTGGACGATCATGCAGAAGACAAACAACTTACAGGATATCTTTCTTACCAAGGCCCGGAAGGAGAATGTGCCGGTGACGCTGTTCCTGGTGAACGGCTTTCAGCTGCGGGGCGTCATCACGGGGTTCGACTGCTTCGTGGTGGTGCTGGACAGCGAGGGGCGGCAGCAGGTGATCTACAAGCACGCCATCTCCACCATCGCGCCGGCGCGGAATGTCACGCTGTGGGAGGACGCAGAGTAAGAGAACATAGACAAAGAGGAAAGCCCATGAACAACACCCCAGACAACAACACGAACATCCCGGCGGGGAACAACAAGCGCTCGTCGCCGCTTTTGAAGGTGCTGCCCATCGCGGTGCTGGCGGCAGTGATGGTGTACTTCGCCGCGCAGGTATACAACTACTTTGCCGACCCGATGACCATCACGCTGGTCTATGAGGCACAGGCGGAGGACGTTATCTCCATGGAGGGTTGGCTGGTGCGGACGGAGGAGCCGCTGCCCGGCCAGACCGGCACCGTGTCCCGGGCCGTGCAGGAGGGACAGCGGGTGGCCGCCGGCGAGACGGTGGCCACGGTGTACAGCGACGACAGCGCTTTGCAGACCGTCAGCCGGATCGAGACGCTGGAATTGCAGCTGCAGCAGCTGCAGTTCGCCCTGACGTCCTATCTGGACCCGGAGGCGGCGCTGAAGCTGGATACGTCCATCACCGGCGACATCCTGGCCCTGCGCCAGACGCTGAGCGCCGGGGACTATGCCGCGGCGGAGAGCGACCTGGCGGCGCTGAAGGCCGCCGTGCTGAAGCGGGACCACGGGAGCTATACGTCACAGGAGGAGATACAGGCCCAGATCAAGTCGGTGGAGAGTGAGATACAGCAGCAGAAAGCCGCGCTGTCCGGCGCGAAGACCGTGACCGCCAAGGCCTCCGGCACCTATTCCGCCGTGTGCGACGGGTACGAGAGCGTGCTGACGGAGGCGTTTCTGGAGGACGTGACGCCCAGCAAGCTGAACGGCGTGAAGGCGGCGGCGGAGCAGAGCAACGTGGGTAAGCTGATCTACGGCGACACCTGGTACTATGCGGTGGTGCTGCCGGCAGAGCAGGCGGCGGCGCTGAAGGATATGGGCCGGGTGGATGTACGCCTGGCCAAGGGCTTTGACCAGAGCATCCGCATGAGCGTGGTGTCCGTGTCCCGGGAGGAGAACGGCCAGGCGGCGGTGGTGCTGTCCAGCACACGGTATCTGGCACAGACCACGCTGCTGCGCCATCAGGCGGCGGACGCGGTGCTGCACACCTATCAGGGACTGCGGGTACCGGCCGACGCGCTGCGGGTCAGCGCGGACGGCACCACCGGCGTGTACTGTGTGGACGGCGAGAACGCCTCCTTCCGGCCGATCGAGCTGGTATATCAGGGGGAGGGCTATGCACTGGTGAAGCCCGCCGAGGGCGTGCGGGACACGCAGACCCTGCGCTCCGGCGATCAGGTCATCGCCACGTCCGGCGAGCTGTATGACGGCAAGGTTATCCGATAAACACGGCGGCACCCGCCTCCAGCGGGCGCACGCGGCTTAGATACGAAAGAGACAAGGAGGCACAAGCGATGTCTATTCGGGAAAATTTGGAAGCGATCCGCGCCGAGATCGACGCGGCGGCACGGGAGACGGGCCGCACCGGGGCGGATATCACGCTGGTGGGCGCCAGCAAGATGAACGATGCCGCCGCCTGCCAGGAGGCCATCGCCGCCGGCATCGACGCCCTGGGCGAGAACCGGGTGCAGGAGATGACCGCCAAGCTGGCGGAGGACGCCTATCGCGGCGCGCCGCTGCATTTCATCGGCCACTTGCAGCGCAACAAGGTGAAGCAGGTGGTGGGCAAGGTGGCCCTGATCCAGTCCATCGGCTCGCCGGAGCTGCTGGCCGAGGTGGACAAGCAGGCGGAAAAGCTGGGCATCGTGCAGGATATTCTGCTGGAGGTGAACATCGGCGGCGAGGCGGCCAAAAGCGGCTTTGCGCCGCAGGAGGTGGAAAACGCAGCGGCACAGGCGAAGGAAATGGACCATGTGCGGGTGCGGGGACTGATGACCATACCCCCGGCGGACGCCACACGGGAAGAAAATGTGGTATATTTCCAAAAAGTACAGGCACTATATGTTGACATAAACAGAAAAATGTACGATAATGAATTAGAATATCTTTCTATGGGTATGAGCGGCGATTTTGCCGATGCCATTCGCGCGGGGGCCAACATGGTCCGCGTGGGCACCGCCATTTTCGGCGCAAGAGACTATTCCAAATAATACGCGGGAGGTATTGCACATGGGCCTGATGGACGAGCTGAAGAAGATCATTCATCCCTACGATGATGAGGATTATGATTATGAGGACGATTTTGAGGAGCCGGTAAAGGAGTCCTCCCGTTCCCTGTTTGACGACCGCAAGGACGACCGCCGTGAGGATCGCCGCAGCGAGGACCGCCACAACAAGGTGGTGAACATCCACGCCACCACCCAGCTGAAGGTGGTGCTGGTGAAGCCGGAGCGCTTCGAGAACGCCTCGGAGATCGCGGACCATCTGAAGGAGAAGCGCACGGTGGTGCTGAACCTGGAGTCCACCAACAAGGACGTGGCCCGGCGGCTGATCGATTTCCTGTCCGGCGTGGCCTATGCCGGCGAGGGCAAGATCAAGAAGGTGGCAGCCAACACGTACATCATCACCCCCTACTCCGTGGATATCATGGGCGACCTGATCGACGAGCTGGAGAACAACGGACTGTACTTCTAAAGAAATCATATAACGGAGGGATCGGCAATGTTTACACCCCAGGAAGTTTCCGAAAAAGTATTCCCGAAGGCGTCATTCGGCGGAGGCGGATACAATATGGCGTCTGTGGATGAGTTCCTGGACGCGCTGACGGAGGACTACACCGCCCTGTTCAAGGAGAATGTCACGCTGAAGGCCAAGCTGAAGGTGCTGGCCGAGAAGGTGGAGGAGTACCGTTCCACCGAGGAGGCCATGCGCCAGGCACTGCTGACGGCCCAGAAGATGGCCGCCAAGCTGGTGCAGGAGGCCCAGACCGAGAAGGAGAAGATCCTGGCCGACGCGCAGGTGGAGGCCCAGGCGGAGATCCATCGGCTGGACGACGAGCGCAGGGCGGCGGAGAAGAAGCTGCAGGCCGCACAGGAGAAGACCGCGGCGTTCATTCGCCGCAGCGAGGAGCTGTGCCAGGCCCAGAGCGCCTTTTTGCAGTCCCTGCCGGAGCTGGACTTCGTGCCGGAGCAGCCGGAGTCCCCTGCCGCTGAGCCCCAGGCCGATGTTGTGTCCGCCATCGAGCAGGATATCCTCAGCAAGTACATCGACGCGCCGGAGGAGAAGGGCGCCGGGAGCGCCGTCACCGACGAGCCCACCATCAAGCTGCCGCCGGTGGACGGCAGCGCCATCCCCAGCGATTTCCGGCTGAGTCTGGATGAACTGAAGTTCGGACGGAATTACAGCGGAAACAAGTAAGCACAACAAAAAAAGGCGGCCTTGCGCCGCCTTTTTTCCACGGAGGAAGACGGTATGACAAAGCCCATCATCGCGCTGCTGTACGACTTTGACAAGACGCTGTGTACCACGGATATGGAGGACTACGCCTTCATCCCGGCCCTGGGATACACCCCGGCGGAGTTCTGGCACAAGGCCAACACCTTCGGCCGGGAGAACCGGATGGACGGGCTGCTGGCGTATATGTACACCATGATCGTCGAGTGCCGTGCCCAGGGAAAGGACCTGAAGCGGGACTTTCTGGTGGCGTGCGGCCGCAGCATGGAGCTGTTTCCCGGTGTGCGGGAGTGGTTTCAGCGGATCAACGCCTTCGGTGAGCAGCAGGGCGTGACCATCGAGCACTATGTGCTGTCCTCCGGGCTGAAGGAGATCATTGAGGGCAGCGGCATTGCCCACGAGTTCAAGCAGATCTACGCCTGCGAGTTCTACTATGACGAGGCGGGTGCCGCCTGCTGGCCCAAGCTGGACGTCAACTTCACCAACAAGACCCAGTTCGTCTACCGCATCAACAAGGGTGTGCTGGACGTGGCCGATGACAAGACGCTGAACGACTCCATGCCCGACGACAGCAAGCGGGTGCCCTTTACCAACATGATCTATGTGGGCGACGGGCTCTCCGACGTGCCGTGTATGAAGATGATGCGGTCCTACGGCGGGCAGGCCATCGCCGTGTACCAGAGCAGCAACCGGGCCGGCGTGGAGGACCTGCTGGCCAAGGGACGGGTGGATTTCATCTTCCCTGCCGACTACCGGGAGGGCACGGGGCTGGACGTGACGGTGCAGAACATTATCCGCAAGATGGCCATCAGCGATGCGCTGACCGCCGAAAATGTCCGCCAGATACAGTCCATCGGGCATACGGAGGTGCCGGGACAGGCGGGGTTGTTTGAATAAAAGGCATAAAAAGAGACGGCCGAGGCCGTCTCTTTTATTTGGCTGCTTCAGTCAATTTTGGTCTCATAGTATTGCATCCAGGTCAGCACATCGTTTTCGAATTTCAATGAAAGACCGCTGTGACTCGACATATCGAAAAAGACAATGTCGCCCTCATAGGCTCTACGGGTGTCGACACTCAAACGATATTCCTCAGAACCATCGGGGAATACCAGAGGATTCCAATCAAACCTTGCGGAGGAATGATCGACAAGAACTTGACACCAGGGCGTCATTTGAAGCTGTGCATAGACCTGCTCCCGAGTCATGCCGGTCATTACCCCGCAGGCGGAAAAGGCCACAGAAGGCGACTCGAGATGGACCGCCTTTTTGGAATTGGCCTGCATATAGTTTTCCAAAGTCGTGTTGTCAAATGTGGCGGCGCTGGCCAAAGCGTACAGATTTGTGCTTATGCATTCATCTGTCCACTGGCAGAAGGCCTCGTCCCCCATTTCCGCAGCCTTTTCAGAAAAAGCGTTAAACAGAGCAAGCCCGTCCTCGCCCATCAGATCATAGATCACGACATTGCTGCCCCAGGCCCCAAAGGGGGAAACGTCAAAATACTCGCCTAAAAAACAGCTGTTTTCAAAGTAAAGCTCGTCGAGGCCCATTGCCTCCCAGCCTAAGGCGGTAAGACAGTCGGCATTCGCCTGCGCCTGACCCTCGGTATCGCCCAGCAGGAGATATAGCTGTGCCATGCGCTTATAGGCAAGATCAATGTCCATCTCGTTCCAGGTATCTGTTTCCTCGGCGGCCACAGCCTTTTTCAGGCCCTCGATGCTGCCGGGGAAGTCGCCGTCGCAGGCCAGCTGTATGGCGGCCTCGTACAGGGCGCGGCCGTCGCTTTCCACGGAGGCGGTATCGCCGTCATCACCGGCGGCGCTGGCGGGCTGTTCGCCGCAGGCAGTCAGCTTCAGGACCTTGGCCAGGGCCAGCAGCAGGGTGATGAGCTTTTTCATGTTGTTCTCTCCTTTACCAGAATTTCCCTTTTAATGGATATATACAAATAAAATATACCATGTATGAATAGAAAAGGCAAGCGAAATAAATAAAAACCGCCCCGGGCCATTGGTCCGGGGCGGTCTGCACGCTGTTTACTTTTTCTTCTTTTTGCCCACGATGAGCAGCACCACAACGGCGATGACGGCCACGACCACCAGGGTGATCCACAGGCCCATGTTGCTGGTGTCGCCGGTGAGGGGGCTGGCACAGGCGACGCACAGGCTCATGGCCGCGGCGCACACCGCGCACAGCAGCGCGATCAGTTTTTTCATCTTTTTCACCTCATTTTAACGGTTTCTCCATTCCACCGCCGCCGGCGGGGAAATACATACAGGCGCAGATCTATTGTACCATAGTTTTTGGGTTTTGCAACCCCGGAAACGTGCGCCCTGCCGCAGGGAAAGATCGGCGCCCCCGCCGATGGGCAGGGGCGCTGCGGTTTACAGATAGTTCAGCGGGTTGACAAACGTGCCGTTGAACTTGACGCCGAAATGGCAGTGGTTGCCGGTGGAGCGGCCCGTCGAGCCCATGCGGGCGATGAGCTGGCCCTTGTGGACCTTCTGCCCCAGGGACGCCACCAAACTGCTGTTATGCCCGTAGTACGTCTGATACCCGTTGCCGTGGTCGATGATGATCAGATAGCCGTACCCGCTCATCCAGCCGGAGTACGTCACCGTGCCGCCGTCGGAGGCATAGATGGACGTGCCGTAGCTGTTGCCGATGTCGATGCCGCTGTGGTAGGTGCTGCCCAGCAGGCTTCGATAGCCGAACCGGCTGGTGAGGATGCCGGTGCAGGGCCAGGAGAACGACCCGGTGGGATACCAGGTGGGCCGCTCCTTCGTGCCGCGGAGCTGCTGCTCCGTCACCGGCTGGGACAGCGTCACGCTGGCCACCACCTCGCGCTCCGTCTCCTCGCCGTTGATGTACGTCACGTTGGCGGTCATGTCCGCCTTGCCGTACACGCCCGCGGACGTGACCTTATACTCGCCCTGGTACATGGAGCTGTCGTCGGTGTACTCCACCTGGTACGGCACATCCTGCACGTACCGCTGCCGCTCCACGTTCACCACCGTCAGATAGGGCACGGCGTTGCTGATGGTCAGCACATCGCCCACCCGCAGGATCTTCGGGTCATAGCCGGGGTTCAGCTTCATCAGCGCTTCCACGCTCAGGTCGTATTTCTCCGCGATGCTGTAATAGCTGTCGCCGGAGGTGACGGTGTACGTCACCTCGCCCTCCTTCGTCTCGTTGAGAATCTCGGCGATGTAGCCCAGGTTCATCACGTAGGACGACTCCACGTACTCCTGCCGGATGTCCACTTCCTCCGCGAAGTAGGCGTTCACCGTGTCCGCCGTCTCATAGCCCAGCTTCAGCTGCTCCAGCAGGTCCTCCAGCGCGCCGGAGCGGGTGGTGGCCACCACCTTTTCGCCGTCCACATACAGGACATAGGCGTAATCCACCACGCCGAGGGTGTCGCTCAGTGTCTCTTCAAACTCGTCGTCGGAGATCAGCTCGCGGCGGGGGAAAACGCCTGTTTCGGCGGTGAGCAGCGCCGTATCCACGGTGTAGCCGCCGTCGCCGGTGGTCGCGCGGGTGACATCCTCCAGCTCCGCCACCACCTTTTCGGCGGCGCGGCGGGAGGAGACGATGCCAAGGTCCTGACCGTCATAGGTCACCTGAGCGCCCAGGGTGTACAGGGACAGAACGGTGGCCGCGGCGGCGATGGCCATGGCGCCGCACAGGAATGCCACCGGGTGCAGATGCATCTTCTCAAAAAAGTGGCGGCGTTTGCCGCCCATCCAGGTCAGTGCCTTGCGCCGGTTGGAGAAGCCCTCGCGTATGGCGGCGGCCCGGCGCTCCAGGCTGCCGCGGAAGAAGAGGAACAGCTGGGCTGCGCCGTATTCGGATTCGGGGAACCGCCTGTCGCGGTTGGCGGCCGCCAGAGCCCGCGCATTGCTGCGCAGATCGGACAGCCACCGACCGATGCGGCGGAAGCCCGCTTGTATGTTCAGGGTGAACAGATCGTGGTGCTCATCGCAGAAGCTCCGCCAGCTCATTAAATTGTCACGCCACAGCTGCCACAGCTCCGATAGGGTCATGTGCTCCCGGTTGGGGTCGCGGTCGGCGGCTTTTTTCTGTTGTTGATCCTGCGTCATGGTGTAAGCCCCTAAAAGTTACAAATAGTTACAAAGCGTATGATACAATGATTTTCCCCTCACGTCAAGGATTAAATTGTAAACAAACCTTGCTGTGAAGAGAAAACCTTATAAAAAGGGGCTTTAATGGGGGGAAACGGCGGGTTTTCGGAAAAAACTTTTTGATGAAAAGCGACGGGACAGTGGCCGGGGCGGTCAAACGCGGTCTGTATTGTTCCTGATAAAATACTCCCTTTTACCTTTTGTGTGGATAGGGTAGAACTTCGGTGATTTCACTAAATCACGCACTTAACCGGTACTGGATACCGAAAAGAGCCGAAGGTAACTTTGGCATCTTTTCATACCTTGAAAGTAACACAAAAATATTGTATAATATAGAAAAGTCGGAACAATTTGCTGGCTTTTCCGTCTATACAAATAATGAAGCAACTAGACAAATTCAAATTTGACAAAGGAGTGTGATAATATGAGAAAAAAAGTAGTTACAGGTATTTGCATCTTGTTGGCTATCGTTCTTTTGATACCCATTCCTATGCGTCTGAAAGACGGCGGCACAGTTGTATATAATGCTATCCTGTATCAAGTTGAGAATGTGCATAGAATAGACCCAGAAGCCACGTCCGAAAATGATTACCTTGAGGGAATGATAGTAAAAATCCTTGGCATTGAAGTCTATAACAATGTTGAGTAAATAGATTAGCCAATTTCAATTTGTCGAACTGAATAGTATATATCCCATAGGAGGAGCAAGGTTGAAATATACCTTGCTCCTTTTCATGTGCTTAGAGTTCCGTTAAATCGACGAAGGATTTGGCGGATAGGCTTATATCAACACAAAAGGTAAAAGGGATATAAAATAAAAATCCAAGCCCCGAAAGGGGGCTTGGATTTTGGCTTTTTCAAAGCTGCTTGTCCAGGGAACGGATCAGCTGGGCAATGGCGTTGTCGCGGCAGTCGGGCAGGCGGCGGACGCCGGGTGTGTGCAGCACCTGGGGAATGGCGTTGGCGGGGGCGTAGCCCTGGCCGGCCCAGGTGAGCATACTGATGTCGTTGGCGTGGTCGCCCACGCAGATCACGTTTTCCCGTGCCACATCCAGCAGGTCCGCCAGACGCCGGACCATGCCGCCCTTGTTGGCGCCCTTGGCTGTCAGTTCCACCAGGGTCACGGCGCTGGGGACCACCTCGTAGTCGTGGTACCAGGGCCGGGAGGCCAGAAAGTCCAACAGGGCGGGCAGGTGCGCCTCCTCGGTGGAGAAAAGGGCCTTACTGATGGGGGACGGCACGTCGTCCATGGTGTCTACCTCGATGGACGGCGCGTGGGTGATGTGCATATGACGGCGGGTGACGTCGTTGGCGTTCAGGGCGTGGATGGTGTTGTCATCGTGGTACAGCTCCACAGCCACCTGGGGCAGGGCGGTGACGACCTCCGTGACGTGCTGCCGGACGGAGTTAGGCAGGAAGGCCGTGACCAGGTACTTTTTCTGCGGGAAGTCGTAGATAGCCGCGCCGTTGAACAGCACGGTGGGACCGTTCATGGGGATGCCGTCCACAACCGTTTCAAAGGCGGGCTTGGCGCGGCCGGTGGCCACGGAAAAGATGCCGCCGTTGGCCATGAAATACTCGATGGCGGCGCGGTTCTCGTCAGAGACGGGGGGCATATCCACGCACTTTTGCAGGGCCTCCTCGGTGTAGACAAGGGTGTTGTCAAAATCGCTGACCAGCAGCAAGCCGTTGAATTTACGCATGATTTACGCCTCCGTGCCGCCGTTGGGCTTATTGCCGCCGCTTCTGCGGCGGGGCCGATGGCGGCTGCGTTTCTTCTCGCCGCTCACGGTACCCTGGCCGTCCCCGGCGGGCTTGACTGCCTTGGGTGCGGGTGCGCCAGTGCTGCCAGCGGCGTTGGCACCGCCGTTTCCGCCGCGGCGTCCGCTTCTGCGGCGGCGATCACCGCCCTCGCGGCGGGGCTTGCCGCCCTCGGCGGGGATATCGGAACGCGGGGCTTTTTCCGCAGGGGCGGCGGACTTCTCCGCCGTGCGCTTCTCGCCGTCGCCCCGACGGCGGCTGCGGCTGCGGCGGCTGCGCTTCTTTTCACTCTCCGCCGCGGCATCCGGGTCGAAGTCGCTGAGCAGGGTGATAGTGGGCAGCTCCTCCTCGGCCAGGGGCTCCACATAGCGCTCGGGGCGCTTGTCGGGGACCGCGATGCCGTCGCGGCTGCCCTTGCCGCTCCGCAGGACGCAGACCTCGCAGTTGTGGTAGCAGCGGGGACCGTCGGTGCGGTCATCCAGGCGGACGTTCACCGTCTCCTTCAGCACGTTCACATCGCTGACGTTGCCGGTGCCGTCCGGCGTCAGGACGAAGGAGTCGTTCTTGGGCAGGCGCTTAATGGCATCCTCATAGGCGTCCTGTTCATATTTCAGGCAGCACATCAGCCGGCCGCAGGTACCGGAGATCTTGGTAGGGTTCAGACTCAGGTTCTGGGTCTTGGCCATCTTGATGGACACGGGCAGGAACTCGTCCATGAACTGGGCGCAGCAGAAGGGCCGGCCGCAGATGCCCAGGCCGCCGATCATCTTGGCCTCGTCGCGGACGCCGATCTGCCGCAGCTCGATGCGGGCGCGGAACACGCTGGCCAGGTCCTTGACCAGCTCGCGGAAGTCCACGCGGCCATCGGCGGTAAAGAAAAACAGGATCTTGCTGCCGTCAAAGCTGCACTCCACCCGCACCAGCTTCATCTCCAGCTTGTGCTGCTGGATCTTCTTTTTGCAGACATCGAAGGCTTCCTTCTCACGGCTGCGGTTGTAGGCGGCGGTGTGTTTGTCGTTGTCGGTGGCGATGCGGAGGACGGACCGCAGGGGCTTGACCACCGCGTCATCGGGCACCTGGTGGTTGCCCGCCGCGCAGTGGGCGAATTCCGGGCCCTGGGCGGTCTCCACGATCACGTCGGTGCCGGCGGGGATCGTGAGCCCCTTGGGGTCGAAGTAGTATTCCTTGCAGCCGCTGCGGAAGCGGACAGAGATCACATCGGTCATAAAAGTTCCTCCCATTTCACGGCGAGGGCGCCCAATATCTGGCCCACGCCCGCATTTTGGTCACATTGTTCGGCAAAGCGCTGACTGGCCGCGCACAGTCCCAGCAGCTGCCGCGCCGTCAGCCTGTCCGCCAGCAGAAGGGCTGCCTCCGCACAGGAGGGATCTGGCCGCGCCTTGCCCTGCTGCACCAGCAGGGCTTCGGCCGCGGCGCGCCACAGCTCCTCTAGCTGGGCCTGCAGCGTCTCGCGCTTCAGGGACTGCTCGCGGGAGAGCAGCGCCGTGGTCACCGGCAGCAGACGCCCGGAGGCAAACGCACGGCACAGCTCCGCGGTACCGTCGCTGAGGGGCGCGTCTTCCCCGTCGTATTTCAGCAGAGCACAGCGGGAACGGACGGTCTCCAGCAGGGCGGCGGGAGCGTCGGCGCAGAAGATGAAAGCGGCATAGGGCGGTCCCTCCTCCACCACCTTCAGCAGGACATCCTGATCCCGCTGGTTCAGCTGGCGGCAGTCAGAGATGACGTATACCTTGCGCCGGGCCTCGTTGGGGCGGATGTACACATCTTTACGCAGGGCGCGGACTGCCTCCACCGTCAGCTCCTTGTGCTCTGTATCCAGCACGGGGATCACGTCCGGGTGGATGCCCTCCAGTACCTTGCGGCAGTGGCGGCAGCGCAGGCAGGGCCTGTCCGTTCCCTCGCAGACGTGGGCGGCGGCGAGAAACCGCGCGGCAGCGGTCAGGTCGCCCCGGCCTGTCAGGATGACCGCGTGGCTGAGACGATCCTCCCCGGCGGCGCGGCGCACGGTGCGGGTGAATATGCTGTTTTCCTGGGGCAGCTGGACCATGCGCGTACCTCCCGGTAAAGTGCCTACTAATTCAATATAATAGTATACCACAGGAGTGGGGGAATAGGCAAGACACAAAATCTTCCCTCCGTTCCGCCGGGAGAAGCGCGCCGGGACGGCGGCTTTGCGGGTGCTGCGCCAAAAAGGACGGAAAATAGAGGAAACGGAAATGTGTTATCGGTTTACGGCGAGTGTCCGCAGAGGAAACAACATTTTTTGTAAAAATATCCGCGACAGGGTTGCTTTTAAAAAAAAATATGACTATAATAAATTGTTCTCAATGTTTGGTACAACTATTTAATATACGGAGGAACTGCAATGAGCAAGAAGTATTGTTACCTGTTCACCGAAGGCAACGCCAAGATGCGTGAGCTGTTGGGCGGCAAGGGTGCGAACCTGGCGGAGATGACCAATATCGGTCTGCCCGTGCCCCAGGGCTTTACCATCACCACCGAGGCCTGCACTCAGTATTACGAGGACGGCCGCCAGATCAACGGCGAGATCATGGCGGAGATCATGGAGTATATCGAGAAGATGGAGAAGATCACCGGCAAGAAGTTCGGCGATCTGGAAAATCCCCTGCTGGTATCCGTGCGCTCCGGCGCCCGCGCCTCCATGCCCGGCATGATGGACACCATTCTGAACCTGGGTCTGAATGAGGACGTGGTGGACGTGATCGCCAAGAAGTCCAACAACCCCCGCTGGGCGTGGGATTGCTATCGCCGCTTTATCCAGATGTATTCCGATGTGGTCATGGAGGTTGGCAAGAAGTACTTTGAGCAGCTGATCGATGCCATGAAGGAGAAGAAGGGCGTGACCCAGGACGTGGAGCTGTCCGCTGAGGATCTGAAGGAGCTGGCCATGCAGTTCAAGGCCGAGTACAAGTCCAAGATCGGCAGCGACTTCCCCACCGACCCCAAGGAGCAGCTGATCGGCGCCATCAAGGCCGTGTTCCGCAGCTGGGACAACCCCCGCGCCAACGTGTACCGCCGCGACAACGACATCCCCTATTCCTGGGGCACCGCCGTCAACGTGCAGTCCATGGCCTTCGGCAACATGGGCGACGACTGCGGCACCGGCGTGGCGTTCACCCGTGACCCCGCCACCGGCGAGAAGAAGCTGATGGGCGAGTTCCTGACCAATGCCCAGGGCGAGGACGTGGTGGCCGGCGTGCGTACCCCCATGCCCATCGCCGAGATGGCCGAGAAGTTCCCCGAGGCCTATGACGAGTTCGTGAAGGTCTGCAATATCCTGGAGGACCACTATCGCGATATGCAGGATATGGAGTTCACCGTGGAGCACGGCAAGCTGTACATGCTGCAGTGCCGCAACGGTAAGCGTACCGCTCCCGCCGCGCTGAAGATCGCCTGCGACCTGGTGGACGAGGGCATGATCTCCGAGCAGCAGGCCGTGGCCATGATCGACCCCCGCAACCTGGATACCCTGCTGCATCCCCAGTTCGACCCCAAGGCGTTGAAGGCCACCGAGCCGGTGGGCAAGGCGCTGCCCGCCTCCCCCGGCGCTGCCTGCGGCAAGATCGTGTTCAACGCCGAGGACGCCAAGGAGTGGGCTGCCCGGGGCGAGAAGGTGGTTCTGGTTCGTCTGGAGACCTCTCCCGAGGACATCGAGGGCATGAAGGCCGCCCAGGGCATCCTGACCGTCCGCGGCGGTATGACCTCCCACGCGGCCGTTGTGGCCCGCGGCATGGGTAAGTGCTGCGTCTCCGGCTGCGGCGCCATCAACATGGACGAGGCCAACAAGCAGTTTACCCTGGCAGGCAAGACCTACCACGAGGGCGACTGGATGAGCCTGGACGGCTCCACCGGTAATATCTACGACGGCGCTATGCCCACCGTGGACGCCAATGTGGGCGGCGATTTCGGCCGCATCATGGCCTGGGCCGACAAGTTCCGCCGGCTGAAGGTCCGCACCAATGCCGACACCCCCGCCGACGCCGCCCGCGCCCGCTCTCTGGGTGCCCAGGGTATTGGCCTGTGCCGCACTGAGCATATGTTCTTCGACGGCGACCGTATTGCCGCCATCCGCGAGATGATCTGCTCCGACACCAAGGAGCAGCGCGAGAAGGCTCTGGCCAAGCTGCTGCCCATGCAGCAGGGTGACTTTGAGGGCATCTACGAGGCCATGGAGGGCTGCCCCGTCACCATCCGCTTCCTGGATCCCCCTCTGCACGAGTTCGTTCCCACCGAGGAGGCGGACATCGAGCTGCTGGCCAAGGATATGGGCAAGACCGTAGCCGACATCAAGGCCATCATCGCCTCCCTGCATGAGTTCAACCCCATGATGGGCCACCGCGGCTGCCGTCTGGCCGTCACCTTCCCGGAGATCGCCGTTATGCAGACCCGTGCCGTCATCCGCGCCGCCATCAACGTCCAGAAGAAGCACCCCGACTGGAACATGGTTCCCGAGATCATGATCCCCCTGGTGGGCGAGGTCAAGGAGCTGAAGTTCGTCAAGGACGTGGTGGTCAAGACCGCTGACGAGGAGCTGGCTGCTGCCGGTATGAATATGAAGTACCTGGTGGGCACCATGATCGAGATCCCCCGCGCTGCGCTGACCGCTGATGCCATCGCCACCGAGGCGGAGTTCTTCTCCTTCGGTACCAACGACCTGACTCAGATGACCTTTGGCTTCAGCCGTGACGATGCCGGCAAGTTCCTGCCCGCTTACTACGACAACAAGATCTATGAGAGCGATCCGTTCGCCCGGCTGGATCAGGTCGGTGTGGGCAAGCTGGTGGATATGGCCTGCAAGCTGGGCCGCGCCACCCGCCCCGACATCCATCTGGGCATCTGCGGCGAGCACGGCGGCGACCCCTCCAGCGTGGAGTTCTGCCACCGCGTGGGTCTGGACTATGTGTCCTGCTCCCCCTTCCGCGTGCCCATCGCCCGTCTGGCCGCCGCACAGGCTGCCATCAAGGACGCCAAGTAAGGGCTCGATTTCCCGCATAATCATAATACCAAGCGCCCGGCTATCAGCCGGGCGCTTGTGTTTTGGGCGGAAGCATGGTAAAATATAACAATAGATCAACAAAAGCAGACAAACGGGGTCGTATTATTTGCTGGAGGGATCGTATGGAAAGACGAGGGGATAAGGTCGATATTGTGCAGAGGGTGTCCTGCTGGATATCGGATATGGCGTTTGCCAGGTTTAAGAGCTTTAGTGATCGTGTGCTGGGAATACAGATCGATGAGATTCCGACTGTGGAGAGCATCCTTATGCGGCAGAATTTTTCGGTCGTATTTTATGCAGCCATTCTGTTTATACTGACCAACGGGATCTACCTGGTCAAGAACATCGCGGCGCGCTCGATGATCCCCATTGACATGGTGCCGCTTTACATGATGATCGGCGGCTCGCTGGCGATGCTGGTGTTTACGATCGCCTATAAAAAGCGTGGAGGAGAATACGATGCGCCGCCGGCGCGGTTTGCGCTGCTGGCCTACTATGGGGTGGTGATCGCCAGCGTTACCGTCTTTATGGTCTCCTGCAACTTTCACCGGGTCGGGTTGTCCATCTCCATGTGCTATCTGTTTGCGATCATGATCGCGCCCACATACCGCCGTGTGGATACCGTGGCAGTATGTGTTCTGATATTGATCAGCTGGTGGCTGCCCGGACAGCTTCCCTACGCGGAGAACTATGATCTGTTCAAGCATTTCCTGCTGCGATTTTCCATCATTGTAGGTTTTATCGTGCTGCGGTCCATCTTCCTTCGACAGTCTGCCAACGAACGGCACATCAAGGAAATGGGTCACGCTTTCATCAAGCTGGCCTACAACGACGTGATGACGGAAACACTGAATAAAAAGGCGATGGAGACGTATGGCACGTTCATTGCCGATAAAATCGCGCCGGAACGGGTCAGCGTCATTATTTTTGACGTGGATGATTTCAAATCATACAACGACAACTACTCCCACATGAAGGGCGACGAAGCGCTGCGGCGTGTGGCCGGAAGCGTGGTCGGGGTGTTGGCGGCGGCTGACCGGTATCTCTTCCGCTTTGGAGGCGAGGAGTTCGTGGTGATCCTGCCGGATATCGGTGAGGAGGAGGCCCGCCGTATCGCCGGTGCGCTTCTTGACGCGGTGCGCGCCGCGGCTGTTCCAAGAGAGGACCTGCCGGACCGGCACATTGTTACGGCCTCTTTCGGTGTTGCGTGCGGGACGGGCCGGGAATTGAAGGACTTTTCACTCATCGCAAAGGCGGACAGGCAGCTGTATATCTGCAAAAACAACGGAAAGAACTGTGTGGCGGCCAGCGGCGCCATATACAGATGAGGTACGCAGGCGCCCGGCTATCAGCCGGGCGCTTGTGTTTTGCGGGGAAATATGATAGGATGACAATACAAAGAAGCGGGAAAATATGATAGGATGACAATACAAAGAAGCGGGGGAATATGATAGGATGACAGGACAAAGAAGCAGCAAAACATGATAGAATGACATTACAAAGAGGCGGAAAAACTGATAGGATGACAGGACAAGGAAGCAACAAAACATGATCGGATGGCGATACAAAAAAGTAACGGAGGGGATACCGCTATGTACGAACTGATACAGCTTACCGAGAGGACGTATTACATCAAGAGCCCCACCAACATCGGCCTCTTCCGGCTGGATGAGAAAAACGTCTGCCTGATCGACAGCGGCAACGACAAGGACGCGGGGCGGAGGATACGGCAGGTGCTGGACGCCAACGGCTGGCAGCTGACGGCGATCTACAACACCCACGCCAACGCCGACCACATCGGCGGGAACCGGTATTTGCATGGACAGACGGGCTGCAGGATCTACGCGCCGGGAATCGACTGCGCGTTTACCCGGCACCCGGTGCTGGAGCCATCGTTTCTCTACGGCGGATATCCGCCCAAGGACCTGCGGCACAAGTTTCTGCTGGCACAGGAGAGCGACGCGGCGGAGCTGACGGCGGACAAGCTGCCGGAGGGCTTTGCGTCTATCCCCCTGCCCGGGCACTTTTTCGACATGGTAGGCTTTCGGACGCCGGACGACGTGGTGTTTCTGGCGGACTGCCTTTCCAGCCGGGAGATACTGGACAAGTACCAGATCGGCTTTATTTACGACGTGGCCGGGTACCTGAAAACGCTGGAGCAGGTGCAGACCATGACCGCGAAGGTATTTGTGCCCGCGCACACGGAGGTGACGGAGGACATCGCCGACCTGGCGCAGTACAATATCCGAAAGGTGCATGAGATCGCGGAGAGGATCGTGGACCTCTGCGCCGCGCCCCGCGGCTTTGAGGACATCCTGCAGCAGCTGTTTGCCGCCTACGGGCTGACCATGAGCTTTGAGCAGTATGTGCTGGTGGGCAGCACGGTGCGGTCCTATCTGGCGTGGCTGAAGGACACGGGGCGGCTGACAGCCCTGTTCGAGGACGGCCGGATGCGCTGGGCGCGGGTGTGAGCGCCAACGGAATACGGAAAAAACAAGCGCCCGGCTTCTGCCGGGCGCTTGTTTTGCGGCACGTGCCGCAGGGGGGAAGAAATTTGTGAGAGAGGGATGTGTCAGTTAGTTGTACTTCTCCAGGTACTTGCCGAACTCCTCCAGGCCGGCCTTCAGCACCTGGGGATCGCGGAAGGCGCCGTAGCCCACGCGGATGGTCTTGGGCATATCGAAGTAGTCGCCGGGGACCACCAGGATCTGCTCGGTGGCCATGGCGTCCTTGGCCAGGGTCTCGGAGTCCACGTCGTAGTCATAGTCGATCAGGCAGGTGGTGCCCATGGCCTTGGCGCGCAGGTGCAGGTGGGGCTGGGAGGCCACCCAGTCCTCCACGATCTTGCGGTTGGGCTCCAGAATGGAACGGGCGCGGGCCCACAGGGCCTGGTAATGCTCCAGCGCGATGGAGGCGATGATCTCGTCCCAGATGCCGCAGCAGATGGTGTTGTAGGAACGGCGGGTCTTCATGACCTCGTACATCTCGTGGTCGCGGCAGACGATCCAGCCGATACGGGTGCCGGCCATGGAGTACATCTTGGACATACTGCTGATGGAGATGGCCTTGTGGTAGCCGTAGTCCAGAATGGAGGGCATATAGTTCTCGTCCAGCCCGCGATAGACCTCGTCGCAGAGGATCCAGGCGTCGTGCTTGGCGGCGATGTCCACGATCTTACGCAGGCCCTCGTCGTACAGGGTCACGCCGATGGGGTTGTTGGGGTTGGTCAGGACGATCATCTTGGTGTTGGCGTCGCAGGCCTTGTCCAGGGCGTCGAAATCCAGCTGATAGTTATCCTCGGCCTTCAGCTGGACCACGCGGGTCTCGATGCCGCTGCCCTTGGGGATATCGTAGTGCTGCTGATAGGAGGGCTTGATCACCACGCAGTTGTCACCCGGCTCCAGCACGCTCATCAGCACCAGGTCATTGGCGCCGGTGCCGCCGTGGGTGATCATGACTTCCTCGGGCTTCACGTTGCCCTTGGGGTAAATGCCGGCCACCGCCGCCTTGATCCGGGGGGAACCGGTGGCGTCGCCGTGGTGATAATGCAGGCTCATGGTACGCATTTCGTTCAGGAAAGCGTCCAGATCCTCGCCGGTCAGGTCAAACAGCTCGTCCATACGAAGGGCGCTGACGCAGCTGCTGCCCAGATTGATACGGGCGAGAGAGTCCATGGGATTCAGCCACTCTTCCACACCAAACCATGCCAGTTTCATTTTATTGTCCTCCTCATTTCGTCTGTTTTGTAGGGTAAGCGGATATATCCCGCGGGGTTACAGGTCGGCCTGCAAGCCCACGCCCTCGGCCAGTGCGCGGTCGATGGCTACCTTGGCGGCGGCCAGATCCAGAATGTACAGGCCGGTGGCGTCGAAGATGGTGGTCTGCGTGTCGCTGGTGCGGCCGGGGACCTTGCCGTCGATGAGGTCACCGATCTCGCCGGTGATGTCGTCGGCACTGATGACGCCCTGCTTGATGGGCAGCTCCATCTCGCCCACGCGGATGCACTGGGCACGGTCGTCGGCGTAGAAGGCGGCGCCCTGGAAGATGGTGCTCTCGATCTCCTGCTTGGACTCCATGTCGGAGCCAAGGCAGCTCAGATGGGTGCCGGGCTTCAGCCACGCCTTCTGGATGATGGGCTTGCGGGAGGGCGTGACGGTGATGATGGCGTCACTGTCGCCCACGGCGGCGGCCATATCCAGCGCCGGCAGGAACTCCACGCCGGAGGCGTCGATGCCGAAGTCATCGGAGAGCTGCTGGGCAATGTGGGCGGCGAACTGCACCGCGTTGTCGGGGAACATGGGGTCGGCGATGTAGACCTTATCGATGGCCGGACGCAGCAGCAGCGTGGCGGCGATCTGGAAGGGGGCCTGCTTGCCGGCACCCAGAATAAACAGGTGCTTGGCGTCCTTACGGGCCAGCAGGTCCACGCCCAGCGCGCCGGCGGCGCCGGTACGCATACAGGTGACGTAGGAGGCGTCCATGACGCTGACGGGAATGCCGGTGTTGGAGTCGTAGACCATCATGATGCCGTTGAAGGGCGGCAGGCCCTTTTCCCGGTTCTCGGGAAAGTTGTTCAGCATCTTCAGGCCGTGGAGCTGTACGCCCTTGATATAGCCGGAACGGATGTCCATGGCGGCGTGCTCGTCCACGAATTCATAGTTGACCAGCGGCCAGATCACGGACTTGCCCTGGGATTTCAGACGATAGACCTCGCGCACCTCCCGGATGACTTCCTTCATGGAGATGACCTGCTTGACCTGCTCGCGGTTCAAAATCAAAACGCTCATATACATCCCTGTCCTTTCGCTTTTTCGGGAGGGCGGAGAGGGGCCGCGCCGGCCGTGCTCCGCCTCAGTTTGATGTCATTGTAACCGGGAGATGTTGCGCCGCGCGTGGGAAAAGCGTTGAATTTCCGTTGTTACTAAACATTTTAGCAAATCATGCCGCGCTTTTCAACAAACGATTTGGTACATTTGCCGCCGGGGACACAGCGCCACTGGACAGACGGCCCGCCCTGGTGTACAATACGGCCATAACACAACACGGCTTTCAACAGGAGGACGGGACGCTATGTACGCGGATATCATCATTAAAAACGGGCGCTGCGTGACCATGTGCGGCGATGGCGGGGCCGACTGGGTGGCCGCGGCGGGGAAAATGATCTGCGCCGCGGGACGCGGCGATGATTGGCAGAAGCTGGTGCGCCCCGGCACGCAGGTCATCGACGCCAGGGGCGGCACGGTGCTGCCGGGGTTTATCGACAACCACTTCCATGTGATGCAGACCGCTGTGAACATGATGAGCGTGGATCTGGGCGGTGCGCGGTCCCACCGGGAGCTGGGCGAGATGCTGGCCGCCGCCGAAAAGCGGGAGGGCGCGGTGCTGGGCTGCCAGGTGGAGGAGTCGCAGTTCGAGGAAAAGCGTTTTCCGGACCGGTATGTGCTGGACAAGTATTGCAGCGACAGTCCGGTGGTGCTGTTCTCCAAGGAGTACCACGTCAGTATGCTGAACACCCATGCCCTGCTGTATTACAAGGTTCCCTTCTCCCTGGAGGGCGTGGAGCTGGACGGCAGCGGCCTGCCTACGGGCATTTTCCGGCGGAACGCCAACTATGTGCTGCGCTCCAATGTGCTGCGGAGCCTGCCGGACGAGTTCCGCATGGAGGCCATCCATCTGGCCATGTCCCGGCTGCTGGAAAACGGCATCACCACCGTGGCGGCCATCGAGGGCGGCTGGCTGTTCGACGACCGGGACGCGGAGTTCATCTACGCCCACAGCGGCGAGTTCCCGGTGGATATGCCGCTGTTCTATCAGACCATGGACCTGGCGAAGGTCTGGAAGCTGGGGCTGCGCCGGGTGGGCGGCAATATTATGGTGGACGGCACCCTGTCCAGCCACAGCGCTGCCCTGTCGGCACCCTACGCAGACCGGCCGGACTACCGGGGACAGATCTTCCTGCCCCAGGATGGACTGGACGAGTTCGTGCAGCAGTGCTACCGGCAGGATATGCAGCTGGCGCTGTACAGCATCGGCGACCGGGCCATCGAGTCCGTGCTGCTGGCCCACGAGAGGGCCATCCGTCAGGGCGGCAGCACCGCCCTGCGCCACCGCATCGAGCACGCCATCATGGCCACGCCGGAGCAGATCGCCCGGGCGGCGGACATGAAGCTGATCTTCTCGGTGCAGCCGGCCTACGCCTATCTGTGGGGCGGCAAGGGCGGTATGTACGAGCGCCGGGTGGGCGAGCGCTATCTGCGCTCCAACAACTTTGCCGCCATGTTCGCCGCCGGCGCGGTGGTGTGCGGCGGGTCGGACAGTGACGTGACGGAGCCGCGGCCCATGCTGGGCATCCACGCGGCGGTGAACCGCGCCGTGCCCCAGTGCGCCGTGTCCGTGGAGCAGGCCATCGAGATGTACACCGTCAACGGCGCTTACGCGCTGTTTGAGGACAAGCGCAAGGGAAAGCTGGCGCCGGGATACCTGGCGGATATCGTGGTGCTGGACCGCGACATCCGCGCCGTGCCCGCAGAGCAGCTGGAGCAGACCGACGTGACCGTGACCATCAAGTCCGGGTCGGTGCTGCACAGCCGGCAGTGAGGTGACGGCCATGCTTCAGATCAGACTGTTTGGCAAGCCGCAGGTCATCTGCGACGGCACGGACATCACCCCGGAGCTGGGCAACAAGGGATGCGCCCTGCTGTGTATCCTGTTCCTGCGGGGCGGGGACTACTACGCGCGGGAGAAGCTGGCGGCCTACCTCTGGCCGGACAGCGCCGCCAGCGCTGCCAAGTATAATCTGCGCTATACCCTGTGGAAGATCAAAAAGAGCACCGACATCGGCGAGGGCGGGCGGTCGCTCATCAAGCTGGACCGGGAGTACTGCTGCATCGACCGGGCATACGACTATATCTGCGATCTGCAGACCATCGACGAGATCGACCCGGAGACCCGGTCGGCGGACGAGCTGAAGCGGGCGTGTGACGCCTTCGGCGGCGAGCTGCTGGAGGGGTACTATTTCAACCACTGCGAGGACCTGAATGAGCTGATCCTCAGCCAGCGCATCTATTATGAGAAGCGGAAGAACCGGCTGCTGATGAAGGCGGCGGAGCTGTATGAGCAGCGGGATATGCTGCCGGAGGCCGTGGGCATTCTGGAGCGGGTCATGGAATACGAGCCCTACAACGAGCAGCTGGCCCTGCGGCTGATGACGCTGTATGAGCGCGGCGGCGACCGCAGCCGTGCTATCCGGTTTTTCAACGAGTTCCGCAACCGGCTGGCCTCCAACCTGGAGATCTATCCCGGCAGCGCCATCACGCAGAAATACGCGGAGCTGAAGGCCGCGCCCGCCGCGCCGGAGGAGCCTGCGGCGGCGCGGACCGATGCGCCGGGCCTGCACGTGCGGACCTACTGCCTCCGGGCGGTGCCCTGCTTCTGGATGGCGGACGCAGTGGGAAAGCTGCTGGACGCCGTCGGGAACGACGTGCGGCCGGACGACCGGACGCTGCTGCGGGTGCTGGGGGCTATACAGCCCGCTGCGGCGGTGTGTGCCGGCGCGGAGGGCGAGGTCACGGCCGCACCGGCGGCAGTGGCCCAGGCGTTTATCCGGTGGCTCACCGGTCTGGCGGCGCGGCAGCCGCTGGCGGTGCATATCCGCCGCGCCGGGGAGATGGACGACGTCAGCCGCGGTGTGCTGGAGTATCTGCTGGCGGAGCGCCCTGCCGGGTTGACGCTGCTGACAGAGGACGGCTGCACCCTGGTCGATATGCCCAGCGGAAAATGACGGCGGAAAGTGCCGGATATTTGCCGGAACACCGGGCACATCCGAACTTTAAAGCGCGAAAGCGCGTGGCGGAGTGTTTATTCCTGGCAAATATTTTTGGTGGATATGACGGTTGACGGTGACTTGTTGTTGTGATATCTTACAGAAAACTTCGGGAAAGGAGAACGCCACACATGATGAAGCAGCTGTACAAGGCATACGCATTTAGCTTTTACTTTACCTATGCGGATAAAGTAAGAGTGATTTGTGATGCCCGGAAATGCTGCTGATGAAATGAGGACGTTCTCCCACGGAGACGCACTGACATCAAAGCCGCCCTATGGATCACAGATCCACAGGGCGGCTTTTTTGCAGCCAAATTTTCAAAAACACCCATCAGGAGGAACCACACCATGAAAAAGAACATCACACGGCGGCTGACGACCGCCCTGCTGGCCGCCGTCATGTGCGTGAGCATGGCCGCCTGCGGCAGCAAGACCGACGACACCAAGACGGACGGCACCGGCGATGCAGGCGGCCTATAACGCCACCGCAGAGATCCCCATTCTGGGTACCTCTGTTACCGAGTACGGCGTGGCGCTGGGTATCGACAACTTCTCCGGCACCGTGGGCGGCAACGTCTCCGGTACCTCCGACCTGGCGCCCCTGACGGAGCAGGCGGACATGATCCTGGAGCTGCTGCCGGAGACCAAGACCGTCGGCCTGCTGTACTGCTCCGCCGAGCCCAACTCCGAGTACCAGGTCCAGGTGGTGGAGGAGTACCTGACCGGCAAGGGCATCACCTGCACCCGCTACTCCTTCTCTGACTCCAATGACGTGGCCGCTGTGACCACCAAGGCCGCCGCCGACAGCGACGTGATCTACATTCCCACCGACAACACCGCCGCTTCCTGCACCGAGACCATCGGCAGCATCGTTCTGAACGCCAAGACCCCGGTGGTAGCCGGTGAGAAGGGCATCTGCACCGGCTGCGGGAGCTGGGTCTGGGTCTGGAGGATCGCCTGACCACCAAGGTGGGCACCCTCTCCGGCGGACAGCGTCAGGCGCTGACGCTGCTGATGGCCACCCTGCAGAAGCCCAAGCTGCTGCTGCTGGACGAGCATACCGCTGCCCTGGATCCCCAGACGGCCCAGCGGGTCATGGACATCACGGACCGCCTGGTCCGGGAGAACCACCTGACCACGCTGATGATCACCCACAATATGCGCGACGCTATCCACTACGGCAACCGCCTGCTGATGCTGCACAACGGGCGGATCGTGCTGGATATCTCCGGCGAGGAGAAGGCCCGGCTGACGGTGCCGGACCTGCTGGCACTGTTCAGCAAGGTCAGCGGCCAGGAATACGACAACGACCGCGCCCTGCTGGCGTAAACGCGAAGCCGGGGACTGCCCTCACGGACAGTCCCCGGCTCTCTGCCCTTGACGGGCTGTGCGGCGGATGGTATGATGGTGGACGGAAGCGCCGGGACCGTTCCGGCGCAGGGGAGGACGCCATGAAGAAGATAGACAACTGCGAGAATTCCACCGTGCTGGTGGCGCTGCTGCTGGCGGGCATACTGCTGGTCATGGGCGCCTACCGGCTGTTCTCCTGGCTGTGCAGCCGGGGGCTGACGGACACGCTGACCTGGGCGCTGGGCGCGGCGGCGCTGGTGCTGGCGGCGCTGGGCCTGCTGCTGGCGAGCCGCAGCTTCCGGCGGCTGAAGGAGCTGCATCTGTAAGAGAACACCCCTGACCGGCAGGTCAGGGGTGTTCTTTCTTTACAGCTCCAGGGGCGCCGGCACGGCGTCCGGCGGGATGGGGCAGGTGTACCCGCCCGCCGTCCGCTGCCGGAACTCGGCCTTGGCGGCCTCCAGCAGCGCGGGCTGCTCCAGCAGATCGATGGCGGCGGCGCACAGCACCTTGCCGGCGTGCACGGTGGCCTTATGGGCCATGGGCGTCTTGTTGCAGGACACCACCTGCCAGCTGTGGCAGGGGACGTGGTTGGGCCACACCGCCACATGGATCTGTGCCGTGGGGCACTGATAGCTGACATCACCCACGTCGGTGGAGCCGGCGTTGAAGGCGGGGCCCTGATACAGCGGCATCAGGAAGTCGTTGAAGTGGCCGGTCTGCATGGCCTTCACCTTTTCGGCGAAGGCGGGATCGTTCTCCGCGCCCACGCCGCCGGGGAAGTCACGCCCCTCGTAGGTGGCGGACAGTGCCTCCATGAAAGCGTGCTCCTCCGCCGTGCAGGGCGGTACGCCCAGCTGGGAGAAGTTGTCATACAGCACCTTCTCCAGCGCGTGGTTGCACACGGTGTCGGAAAGGCCGTCCACGAAGCGGCGCTCGATGGTGGTGTCCGTCATCAGCGCCGCGCCCTGCGCGATCTTGTCCACCCGCTGGTGCAGGGCCATGCAGTCCTTGACGAAGTTGGAACGGATCATGTACAGGACGCTGGCCTGGTGCTGCACCACGTTGGGGCTTACGCCGCCTGCGTCCAGAATGGAGTAGTGCACCCGGGCGTCGCGGGGCATATGCTCCCGCAGGAACTGCACGCCCACATTCATCAGCTCTACCGCGTCCAGCGCGCTGCGGCCCCGCTCCGGCGCGGTGGATGCCTGGGACGCCAGCCCGTGGAACGTGTAGATCATCTGGATGCAGGAGTTGGTGGAGCCGGTAGTCACCTCGCTGCTGTCGCCAGGGTGCCACGTCAGCGCCGCGTCAAGGCCGTACCACAGGCCCTCCCGAGCCATATAGGCCTTGGACGCCACGCCCTCCTCGCCGGGGCAGCCGTACAGGATGACGGTGCCGCTTTTTCCGGTCTGGGTCAGATAGTGCTTCAGGCCGATGGCGGCGGCCATGGCCCCCGCGCCCAGCAGATTGTGGCCGCAGCCGTGGCCGCTGCCGCCCTTCACCAGCTCGTGGTACGCGGTGCTGCCCGCCGCCTGCGAAAGGCCGGACAGCGCATCGTACTCCGCCAGCAGGCCAATGACCGGCCCACCGCTGCCGAAGGAGGCGGAGAAGGCGGTGGGGATGCCGCATATGCCTTCCTCCACCTGAAAGCCCTCGGCCTTCAGCACCTTGACGAACAGGGCGGCGGACTTTACCTCCTGCATGGACAGCTCGGCATAGTCCCAGATGGCGTCCGCCACCTCTGCCACCAGTTCCTTCTTCTCGTCAATGGCGGCCAGCGCCGCCTTTTTTGCATCGTTCATTGTCTGCTCCTTTTTCACAGCACCTTCTTCAGGAAATCCTGAAGGCGAGGGCTCTGGGGGTGATCGAAAACATCGGCGGGGGTGCCCTGCTCGGCGATCTTGCCGGCGTCCATGAACAGCACGCGGCTGCCCACCTCTTTGGCGAAGCCCATCTCGTGGGTGACCACCACCATGGTCATGCCGGACTGGGCCAGCTCCTGCATGACCTCCAGCACCTCGCCCACCATCTCCGGGTCCAGGGCGCTGGTGGGCTCGTCGAACAGCATGACCTCCGGCTCCATGGCCAGGGCCCGGACGATGGCCACACGCTGCTTCTGTCCGCCGGACAGCTGGGCGGGGTAATCGTTGGCTCTGTCCGCCAGGCCCACGCGCTGGAGCAGCGCCATGGCCTTCTGCTCGGCCTCCGACTTGGGGACTTTTTTGATCTTGATGGGCGCCATGGTCAGATTCTCCAGCACCGTTTTGTTGGGGAACAGGTTGAAATGCTGGAACACCATGCCCATTTTCTGCCGATGGAGGGGGAGGTCCACCTTCTTGCCGGTGATGTCCACCCCGTCGAAGATGATGGAGCCGGAGGTGGGCGTTTCCAGCAGGTTCAGGCTCCGCAGGAATGTGCTCTTGCCGCCGCCGGAGGGCCCGATCACCGCGATGACGTCGCCCTTGTACACGTCCACCGTGACGCCGTCCAGCGCCTTGACGTCGCCGCCGTTGTAGTATTTCTTCAGGTCCTTGACCTGGATAAGCGTCTGTGCCATCAGATATGCACCTCCCGCTGCTGCTTCCGCTTGCGCCCATAGCCGTTGTTCCGGTCGGCCTTCTTCATTTTCCTTTCAAAGTGGCCGAACACCTTGCTGAGCACGAACGTCATAATGAAGTAGATGACGCCCACGATCACCAGCGGCTCGATGGGCAGGTATGTGGCGCCCTTGACCACCAGGTACTGGGTCATCAGGTCGCCGATGAAGAACGTGGAGCCCAGGGACGTGTCCTTGATGATCATGATAAACTCGTTGCCCAGGGCGGGCAGGATGTTCTTCACTGCCTGGGGCACCACCACGAACCACATGGCCTTGCTCTCGCTGAAGCCAAGGCTCAGCGCCGCCTCCTTCTGCCCCGGATCTACCGCCTGGATGCCGGAACGGATGACCTCGGACACGTAGGCCGCGCTGTTGCAGATCAGGGCGATGGCGATGCAGAGGAACTTCTGCTTGTTCAACGCCGGGATCAGCATGGGCAGGCCGAAATAGAAAAAATACAGCTGCAGCAGCATGGGCGTGCCGCGGATGATCTCGATGTAGATGGTGGACAGCCACCGCAGCGGCGGTATCTTCGACATCTTCATCAGTGCCAGCACAGAGGCGAACACCGCGCCGAAGGCCACGGTGATGGCGGCCAGCGCCAGCGTGTACGACACGCCGTCGATGAGGAATTTGTCCCAGTATTTCAGGAACAGGGCCGCCAGCTTTTCAAAGTCAATGAATTTCATGGTGATTTCCTCTTACTGTGTATACAGCGGCGGGTACGGCTTTCGTACCCGCCGCCGCGGTGTATATCCGTGTCAGTTCAGTGTCAGCTCCTGTGCGTTCTCGCTCTTGCCCAGCTCTACGGCGTCCTTGTACCAGCCGTCGTAGAGGTTGGCCTCCTTGGCCTGTGCCAGAATGGCGTTCACCGCGTCCAGCAGCTCCGTCTCACCCTTCTGCATCATGATAACGTTGGCGGAATACTCGGCCTTCACGTCGAATTCCCAGGTGCAGATGACCAGATCGGGGTTGGCGTCCACGATCATCTCCGCGTTGCCGTAGGCCACGGCCAGCGCCTCGATGTTGCCGCTCTTGAGCTCCATGACGCCCACGGTGATGTCGCCGATGGAGATGGGATTGGCACCCGTCAGCTGCTCAGTCACCAGCTGCATCTGCAGGGAGGCGTTCTGCGCGCCCACGTCCTGACCGGCCAGATCCTCGGGGGAGGTGTACTTATCCGCGTTCTCCTTCTTAATGAGCAGGGCCTGTCTCGTTTCGTTTTCACCGGCGTAGTAGTAATCGCTGAGCTCATAGTTCTGGGCTCTGTCCTCCGTCCAGGAGTAGCCGGAGATGCTCATGGGAACGGAGCCGGTGTACACGGCGGTCTGGCTGGCGTCGAAGCCCATAGGCTCGATGGCCAGCTCCACGCCCAGGTTCTCGGCGATGTACTTGGCCAGGGTGATGTCGAAGCCCACATACTGGTCCTGACCGGTCTTGGAGGAGTCCACGAACTCCATGGGGGAGAAGTCGGGGCTGAGGGCCACGGTCAGCACGCCATCGGCCTTGATCTTTTCCAGCGCGTTGGCCGGCTCGGTCACGGTGTCATCGTCGGTCTTGTCGTCGGTCTTCGTATCAGCCTTGCTGCCGCAGGCTACCAGAGAAAGCGCCATCATCAGCGCCAGAAGCAAAGAAACAAACTTTTTCATGGTCGTATATCCTTCCGTATATGGTGAATATTTATTCATGTATAAAATGTATGTGGTCGGGAGAGCTCATGCCGCGCGGTGCAGGCGGTGCGCCTGTCGTCGTCGCGGCAGTGCCATCGTGCCAACTCCTTTGCTGTGGTGATTTTTCATGGGCCGTACCGCCTTTCCAGTGTGCGTTTTCCGGGGATGGGCTTGCCGCCGTCCGGTGCATCTCTCTCGTTGATGTTGCATAATTTACCACCACAGTCCGGGAATGTCAAGGCAAATTTGAATATTTATTCGCAGAATATGCGAATTTGGTGAATATACTTACAGCATCGGCTAAAGCGGCGGGTCATTTGCATCAAAATGACGGGATCCGCCAGCAAAAAAAGAGCACCGCCTTTAGGCCGCCTGGCATAAGAAAACATACGCCGCAAAAGGCGCGTTTCGCGCAGCCCCATCGTTGCGCCGCCTTGACAGACATCCAGTATGCCTGCGGCGGCGCGCCTCGGTTCTGCACAAAACGCGCTCTTTTTCGGTGCGAAGCAGTTTTGCCAAAGTAAATTCGAGCTGAAATTGGCTGCAAAAACGCCCGCATGCTGACGCATGTGGGCGTTTTTGCGGTCGATTTCAGCCGGATAGACACAGGCAAAACCGTGTGTTTTCTTGTGTCAGGCGGCCTTTCGGCGGTGCTCTCTCGTGTTGTGTATGTGAATTACTCCTCCGTCTCGATCAGGCCGTAGCCGCCGTTGTTGCGGTGGTACACCACGCACACGGCGTTCGTCTCGATATTGCGGAACACATAGAAGGAGTGCCCCAGCAGGTTCATCTGCAGAACGGCCTCGTCGGTGGTCATGGGCTTGACAGAGAAGCGCTTGGTGCGGATGATGTCGAAGTCGTTGTCCTCCACCACGTCGAATTCGGCGGGCACGGTGGACACCAGCGCGTCGGGCCGCAGGTTCTTGGCCAGGCGGGTCTTGTTCTTGCGGATGCGGCGGTCGATGAAGCTGACGGCCTCGTCGATGGCGCTGCGCATATCGCCGTCGGGATCCTCAGTCTGGGCGCGGAACAGCGTGCCGTTGGCGGCGCGGATGGTCAGCTCCACCACACAGCGGTTTTTCTTCTCCACAGCAAAGGTCACAAAGGCGTCTGCCTCCTCCGGGAAATACTTGTCCAGCTTACTGATCTTTTTCTCGGCGTATTCCTTGATGGAGTCGTTGAGAGAGATCTTCTTGCAGGCGAATGTGAACTTCATAGTGTTTGCTCCTTTCCGTAACGGGTAACGGTGCAAGGGTCAGGGAGTGGTTTCCCCTTATCCTTGACTAATTATAGCAAATATGTCTTGCGTTGAAAAGAGGGTTTGGAAGAATTTGTGAAATATTCACAAAAAATTCGCGGAACGGTCAAATTCGACAGCCTTCGACTTTTTCCGCCAAAATGCGGCAAAAGCTCCTATTTACAAGCGCTTCGACCCGGTGTACTATACGGTTTGGAGGCTTTCCAATATCCCACCCGCTTGCGCCGTCCCTTCCGGGGGCGGCGTCTTTTTGTCTATGACCCCGCCGTCCTTGTATTTCCCCGCCGGGTGTGCTATACTGTCCACGATATTTTAACTTCGCCCCCGCCGGGGGCAGGGAGGTCCTCTTGGAAAGAACACAGGTACAGATCCCCGCCGCGCAGCTGGACCGCCAGCGGGATTTTGAAGCAAAGCTGAAGGAGATGCACGCCGACCGGCCCCTCCGTGCCCTGGTGGACACCTTCGGCTGCCAGCAGAACGTGGCCGACAGCCAGCACATTATGGGTATGCTCCGGGCCATGGGGTGCTCGTTCACCGACGATCCGGCCCAGGCGGACGTGGTGGTGCTGAACACCTGCGCCATCCGCGACCACGCGGAGAAGCGGGTGTACGGCAATCTGGGTGCGCTGACCCACACGAAGAAGGCCAACCCGGCGCAGGTGATCTGCCTGTGCGGCTGCATGGCGCAGCGGCCGGAGGTGGCCGAGAAGGTGCGCCAGTCCTACCGCCATGTGGATCTGGTGTTCGGCCCGCAGGCCCTGTGGAAGTTCCCCGAGCTGCTGTATCAGGTCTATACCCAGCGGCGCAGGGTGTTCTCCGTGGAGGATGAGCACGGCGCCATCGCCGAGGGTATGCCCGTGGTCCGCGAGGGCCGCACCCGCGCGTGGGTGTCCATCATGTACGGCTGCAACAACTTCTGCTCCTACTGCATCGTGCCCTACGTCCGCGGCCGGGAACGCAGCCGCGACCCGGAGAGGATCATCGACGAGGTGCGGGAGCTGGTGGCCGACGGCTTCCGGGAGATCACCCTGCTGGGGCAGAACGTCAACTCCTACGGCAAGGATCTGGGCACCGGCTATGACTTCGCCGATCTGCTGACCGACCTGGACAAGATCGAGGGCGACTACCTCATCCGCTTCATGTCCTCCCAGCCCAAGGACGCCAGCCACAAGCTGTTCGACGTGATGGCCGCCAGCCGCCATGTGGCCAAGCAGCTGCACCTGCCGGTGCAGTCCGGCTGCGACCGGGTGCTCCGCGCCATGAACCGTCCCTACGATGTGGCCAAATACCTGGACCTGATCACCTACGCCCGGCGGGTGATGCCCGACCTGGTGCTGACCAGCGACGTGATCATCGGCTTCCCCGGCGAGACGGAGAGCGAGGCCATGGAGACGGTGGCCCTGGTGGAGAAGGTCCGCTTCGACGCCCTGTTTACGTTTATCTTCTCCCCCCGCCCCGGTACCCCGGCGGCGAAGATGGAGGACCCCGTCCCCCGTGAGGAGAAGCAGAAGTGGTTTGACCGGCTCTGCGCCGTGCAGAACGGCATCTCCGAGGAGCTGCACCGCCAGTATGTGGGGCAGACGCTGCGCTGTCTGGTGGACGGCGAGAGCGACGACGCCCGCTGGCCCCTGACGGCCCGCACCGCCGGCGGCCGCCTGGTCCACTGCACCGGCGACCGGGCTGATCTGGGCGAATACCGGGATGTAAAGATCACCGACAGCAATACCTGGGCGCTGTTCGGCACGATCGAATAGAGCAAAAAAAAGAAACCGCCGCAGGCGGTTTCTTTTTTTGTCAATCGCTGTCCAGCTTGAGGACGGCCATGAAGGCCTCAGTAGGCACCTGGACGGTACCGAGGTTCCGCATCTTCTTCTTGCCCGCCCCATGAAATGCGGATACATTTCATGGGGACCCCTTCAGGACATGACATCCTCGGCGGAAATGAATTCCGCCTGCGGCAAGGTTTTGCTTTGCAAAACGCTTGTGACGCCGCACCGGCGGCGGTGAGGGCAAGAAGATCAATCGCTGTCCAGCTTGAGGACGGCCATGAAGGCTTCGGTAGGCACCTGGACGGTACCGAGGTTCCGCATCTTCTTCTTGCCCGCCCCATGAAATGCGGATACATTTCATGGGGACCCCTTCAGGACATGACATCCTCGGCGGAAATGAATTCCGCCTGCGGCAAGGTTTTGCTTTGCAAAACGCTTGTGACGCCGCACCGGCGGCGGTGAGGGCAAGAAGATCAATCGCTGTCCAGCTTGAGGACGGCCATGAAGGCTTCGGTAGGCACCTGGACGGTACCGAGGTTCCGCATCTTCTTCTTGCCCGCCCCATGAAATGCGGATACATTTCATGGGGACCCCTTCAGGACATGACATCCTCGGCGGAAATGAATTCCGCCTGCGGCAAGGTTTTGCTTTGCAAAACGCTTGTGACGCCGCACCGGCGGCGGTGAGGGCAAGAAGATCAATCGCTGTCCAGCTTGAGGACGGCCATGAAGGCTTCGGTAGGCACCTGGACGGTACCGAGGTTCCGCATCTTCTTCTTGCCCGCCCC